>Ga0222664_1000318_pt1 | contig 32242 bp, 43 predicted proteins | sample AntAcemetagen604_FD_181147 | JGI IMG/M metagenome (GOLD analysis project Ga0222664, IMG submission 181147) | Saline water microbial communities from Ace Lake, Antarctica - #604 | ecosystem: Environmental > Aquatic > Non-marine Saline and Alkaline > Saline | place: Antarctica: Ace Lake... | reverse complement strand
ACTGGTTATTAACAAGTTTGGTTGTTTATCTATCTTATTAAACTCATCTATCATTATTTGTTTTTGATGTTGGTTATATTTTTTTGTCTGGAAATCAAACTTATTAACTCATGCTTTCTTTCTTGCAATCCTTAGCTTCATATCGTATTCAGGTAGTTCTAGTGATATAAACATTACCTTGTTCCCTTTCTCTGCGTTCTTCCTTAAAACAAAGTAAGCATATTCTGTTTTACCACTACTCATATATCCAAATAATATGATTAGTTCTCTATTGCTAGGTAGTCAAAACCTTGTATCTATTTTATCTAATCATCGGCTATAGTTATTTATCATATCAAAGTTTATATCCATTATTTTGAGGTTTCAAGATATAAAGGATTCTCTTTTCGTTTTGTTTTAGTATCTCGATACTTTCTCTTTCGGATCTCATCCTCTTTATATTTATCCCTAAAATATTGTTTAATAGCATCTCGATCATCTTTCATCGCTCATCTATGGAAGTTGTTTATATCCTCATAGTCAGTTATTATCTTTCTACCAAAGTTTGTTTTGTTATTTGTTTGCCATCTTTTCAATCTTAGATTTGTATTCCGTGTCTTTTCCTTTTGTCGTTTCTCTTTTCAATTTGTATCTGTTTCTGATCGGTAGTCCACAAACAGTTGTAATATATCTATTCATCGTTCGTTTATTAAATCATCATTTTTTAGAATATCTATTATACTCTTTTCATTCTTTTTCTTCTTATCATTCTTGTTAGTGTCCGTCTGTTGTACTGTCTGATGTCCGTCTGTTGTACTGTCTGATGTATCGTTTCATTGATATTTTTCATAGTTTATTATTGTTATGGTAGACTTGACCTTGCTTTTGTGTTGTACTATCTGTTGTATCGTTTCTAGGTAGTTTAGATATCTTCTTACCTTACCTCTCGACCACTTCCATCTTGTAGATAATGTGTCCTCAGAGTATCAATTTTCTCATCTTTTTATATCTATAATATTTCATCTTACTATTATTTTTCAGTCTTTATGGTTTGTTGTTAGTATCAAATCTTGCCATGCTTGTCGTTTTGTAAATGGTTCAAGAAAATACATCTCATTATCTTGTGATGATCTGTGTAGTTTTATTCGTCATTGTGTCATTGTGGTCGCTTTTATGATAATAAAAATTCTCTGTTTATCTCTATATCCAGTTGTTTCTCTATATCTTTTATATTTATTTTCTCTAATTTAGGCACTTGTACTCTTAAATGGAATCTTATGTTCTCAACATCCTTTGACACAAGAACAGTTTTACTTTTTTTATTTAGTGTTATTTGTATCTTATACATATTGTTTTATACTTATAAAAAATCCTAGAGAGCGACCAAGCAACTCTAGGAGTTCTTATTGTATTGATACTCCACCTTATCCTCTCGGATAGCCAGTCATCCACTGGTACTGTATCAATATGGTCGCTTTTCTATTACCTCCACTATACGGATTTTTATACCAATTGCAAGAGATTATTTCACAAAAAAAATTCACCAGTCAGGATCGCTCCCCGGTGAATATTGGTATATGTTTTATACTGATCTGTTTGTTAATTGCAAGACAAAAACATATGTATATTTTATACTACTTTGTATTGTAATAGAAAAGGAAAAGGATATATTTACATATACTCAACAAAATTTGTGCCAACTAGCTTATAGATATAATGGGGGCTTTGTGGTTAGAAAGATATATAACTACTATAGAGCAAACAGTCTATTAGCTAAGCAGAAGACATATATATTGTGTGGTATTTTATATTCGGGGGAGTCCACTACTCTATGGAAACTATAACAATAGCAAAAAAATACAACAAAACAGAAGCATTTGAGAGGTTTATACAAATATATAGTGAGTATAGATGAGCAGCTATAACTACTCCAGAATGAAAGAAATTAGCTGATTTTCTATGAATTACTGATCTTTTTGTCTAAATTTGATACGCTATGAAATCATTCATTTATTAATGCTAGTTTTTTCGTCATTTATTACATGTAGTTAAATAATAAATTACTTATTAAATAGCTAATACAGCTTCTACATATAAATATAAAGCAATTTATCTATTTACATATAAAACAATATATATATTTATAAATTACATGCAAGACTTTTATATATTACACTATAACACATCGTGCCGTACCGTCACCCCCTTTAGCATCTAGGTCTATTTTCTTACTAATCCTAGCAGGTGGTGGGAAATATAACTACTCCTCGTGGGTAGTTTTTTTGTTATACAAAAACTCCCTATTACTAGAGAGTCACATTAATACAAAACTGTAGTGAGTTACACTATAACTATTTATATATTGAAGTCAAATCTATTTTCAGTCTTTGTCTTCTTCACATTCTACATTATCTAGCACTATCCTATATGCCCATATCCAAGTTTTATTCTCTAATATACATTTTACTATCCTATGGTATCAGTCTATCAAATATCAATCCCAATCTATTATTACTGGCATTTTTGTATTTGCTTTATTTATTCTTTTAATACTTTCTGCCATATTCATAGTATTTCCTTTCCACCTGTTAGGATGATGCATACTGTTTATGTATATTTTTTCTTTCTTTACTTTTTGATCTTTTACTGCTTGGATAAGTTTGCTTAAATGCCAAAACTTATTGTCGCTTTTATATCAGCTCTTTTCATGCTTAATTGGATCAAAATTAAATTCTATGTGTCTGTAAAATTCTTTACTCATATAATTTATTAACATATAAAGTACCAAATCTAAGACTTTCAATCATTGATCATCTTTACCAAAGTGGATACCTGTGCCATCAAAGCAGCATTATATTCAACTGATTTCAATTGGATAACCTGTGTATAGAAGTTATGCATCACTTTCGCAACCTCTGCTCTTGTTATTGGATCCGTTGGTCTGAACTTATCATCGTTTCATACCATAATCTTCTTATCTTTTACAAACTTTACAGCATCAGAATACCATTGTCATTCTGGAACATCACTCATTATCATAGGAATTATATTTTTAGGAATAAAAATGTGTGCCTCATATCTTAATGTCTTTAGTCTATCTGCTTTTTCTCTTAGTTGCTCGATAGTCATAGTATATGTTATCTCTGTATGTATTCAAGATTTAACACTACCACTTGTTACACTATCCAACAACCTCACAACCTTTCCATCGTAACGGAATGTTGTTGCGTGTCATCATCCAGTAGTAAAATCCATTCTATCTAATTTATAGTCTTGTAACATATCCAACCAATACTTATAGCTTACACTTATAGAACATATAATAGTCCTACCAGTTTCCAAATACTTCCAGAATTCATCACTAAACAAAGTAATAGTAAATGAAGCGACTTCTCTGTCAGGAAACTTAGCGTTCCACCATCTACGAGCTACATCAACACCAGCACCTCTCCATCGTCATTTCCCAACAATGAAACCTGCCTTTATGCTCGCTTGTTCTATCTCTTGTATATCTGAAAGAGTGGCATAATATCACATATCAGAAAACAAAGCATTCATAGCAGCAAATTTAGTACAAGAGCTGATCCATTCTGGTCTGCCATATTGGCTCAACACAACTTCCCAATCAGGTGCTTTGTCTAGTTTCAATATCTCTTTCATAATGTCATCGTTTCCAGATAGTACCCAATCACTCTCTTGGATTTTATCTATATCATAGTTGTTTTGTAGTTCTATATGTGCCATATGTAAATCCTTATTGATAAAACAAATTCCATTATTGAATACAAAATATATAATCCCATACAGACCAAAAACAAAAGCTCGAATTTGTCTGCATGTTTCATTGCCATATCCCAATAAAGCTAGGAGTTCTTATCTAATATATAGTTCTCTAACACAGTCAAAGCACCCATACCGATAAACTGTCCATCATCACTTATAAGGATTGGTAATCAATTTTCAACTTTTAACCTTACATCAGGATAGAAGCTATTTAGTTCCTCGTATAAATTGCGTGCCATTGCTACCATTTGGTAGTCTGCTAGTGCTGTTTTTTTGCTTGCCATTGTTATGAATAATGAACTAAAGATTGTTCTATGTCTTTGATAATGTCTTTAACCAAATCATTGTATTCTTTCTTCGCTTCCTCTGTCTTTGGCATTAACTTCTTGATCTCTGCTAGTATGTTTCAGATACCCTCAGCTAGTAATGATGCTGGTGCTTCTAGTGTTTCAAAGTTATCGCTCATGTCAAGATCAAGATAACTAGAACCCTTGTGATAGCTAAACGATGCTTTTACTCGCCACAAAGGTTTTACCTCTGGTATAGTATTTACAGTCCTTTTTGTTTTTTTGAGTGTCATATGTTAAAATAAGTGAGTAAACTTTGCGACTTGTCATCGTTCTTTATGGTGTAAGAAACCCTCCACAGCAGCAGGAGATCCTGTATAACCGTTCCTATGATGTCGGCTGTCAGTACCACTGGGAGATCTCAAACTTTCAAAGGTCGCTCATATGTAATCTTTGGCTACTTTGTGATGGATATGGTGTCAGTATATATAACGGTGTTTGCTCTCACTTCGCATTATAGCTGCTTCTGTCGCCATAAGCAAAGGCAAATCATTCTGTTTTGCTCAATCTCAATGTGTTGTTCCTATCATGTTCTTGCCGTACTGGTAATACTTTCTATGCGACATATCACAATCAAACTTTATATTCTTGTTGTTAGAAAAATGTGCCTGTATGGTTTGGCATAACATAAATCAAGACATAAAATCGTGGTTGCTAGGATTGAAAACAAACTCAACATCAGCTACTGCTATCAGCTTCTCCAACACATCTACATATAGTTTTTTTGCTATCATATAGTTATCGTACCACATCCCGTCTGTATCTTGTGGTGTTCCACTCGTTGTCTGTCTTTTTGGGCTATCTATATGTAGTATATCGTTTCAGCCTACAAACAATATCTTATCTATGTTATATGGTGCTGATTTATCTAGTAATCATTGTACTCACTCCATCACTCTTTTGACTGCTATTTGGCTGTTGTAATCCTCGCCTGTTTCAAAAGCACTTGCTAGCTTACCTATATGTATATCAGCAGGATCAACAACAAGTAGATGTCAATCTTTACTAATAGTCCTTTTGATTACTGGATAGACTGGAGCATATTTTTTTACATCATCCACCATTTGTTCGTGTAATGCTTCCATTTTGTTCTCCTCTATAGGGTTCTTTATAAATACCGATACCTTGCTTCCATCTTCTAGTTTTGTTTTATGCCAATAGTGTCTAACATTCTCTCCTGTCATCTGTTCTTGATCTGTGTAGGCATTCAATGGATTGCCAGCTAATACGCTTCTTACTGTAGTATGGATTATAGGATAGTCTAATTCTTCCTCTACCATAACAGCTATTTTTCTAAAAGATAGTCATTCTTCCCTTAACTTAACAATCAACTCTTTTACATTATCAGGTGTTTTTCTTGGCATATTATATATAAGGTATAAAAGCTAGTAATCGTCATTATGCTTTGGTTTTGTAGATATGTATGTCTTATCGTCTTTCTTCTGTTTTATAATCTCTGCTACTATGTATGCTCTTGTGTCTTCCTTTAACTTCTCAAACTCTACTCTAGCCCATACAGTCATTTCCTCTTTACATACTCAAAGTATAACATCTCATTTCAATACTTTCAATATAGATTGTTCTTGGAACTTGTAGTAATTCAGCTTTTCGCCCTCAGCGATAGTTAGTGTGTGGATATTCTTCGCTAGTTGTTGCTTAGTCATTTTTGATCCAAACAATAGTAAAGCATACTGGATATAACATGCTTATTCTTTTCATCTTGTCCAAACATCAAGAAAGCATCCATCATCTCATCACTTACTTGTTGAATACAATATCTAGTGTTTGGCTGTCTCATTACATAGCTTCAATCTCCAAACCAAATCTCCTGTTCGTTAGTCCCTATATACATATTAGCCATCTAACCTAAAATTAAGTAAATAAAAAGTAGGAAAAAAATTCCTACTATTATTGTATGTAATGTTTTCTTCGCTTCGTTTCACATTGGGATAGTTTATATAAACTATTTGCCCTGTTTCTGCTCTATACTTTGTATTCGCTTTCTTATCACTATACCTATGATCATAAATGTAGGTCATAAGTATATCGGATCGATGTGTGTTCAGAGTATTCATTGTATCTGTGGCAATGTATCTACAAGCACAGTAAGGAAACTAGATACAAATACAATAAGAATTTGCTCAAAAGCTGATTTTAGTTTGACTTTGTCCATTATTTAGTTAATATAAGTGATAAAATTGCCAACATTACACTACCTAATACTATACCAATCAAAGACTTTAATGCTAGTTCTGCTCGTTTGTTTGCGTACCTAGCATCTAGCTTTTCTATCAAACCATCCAATTTAGTATTAGTATCATGACAGGTCTGTTTTATGTCGACAAGTTCTTTCATGAAGTATGTTTGGCTAGTTTCTAAAACAGATAGTCTTTCGAGGTCGGATTTACTCATAGTCGCAAAATAAAAAGATAAATTATTGTTCTAGTTTTTCCTTAAAATACGCAACAACTTCTTCTCCTCATAGAGTTCTCACGATCTGTTTTTGTCGATTGATTGGGAGTTGGCTCTCTTTTCAACATATCCATAACTTTCAATCTTCACACAGACAGGCATCGTGTGTAGATTTCAATCTTACATTTTTTGTGTATGTTTTCATTATGCTGGTTGAATAGATAAAATGTTTACGATTATATCACTTGCTGACAATGTGTCTAACACTAGGAATATCTCCCATCAATCAGATAGAGAAATTCAGTTTGAAGAAGTAAACATATCGTTTGATGGGCTTCCTCAATTTGTTTGCAGTATTCAAGAACTGACAATATTATTTCAACTAAGTTGTCTTGTTGTAGAATTAGTAACAAACACTTTATTATCTGCGTCAGCTCATACAAGTATCTCATCGTATGCTTCTGCTATATTTCAAGTTGATGGCTGATAGAATATAATTGACATTCATTTATTGTCTGTATTTGATGCAGTTACTCAATGTATTTCAAACTTGAATCATTGTCAAATATTTCAAAATGTTTCATCAATCAATCAGTACGATACTGCCCTTCTTAATCAAACAGTACCTCCAATTGTATATGTTCAAGGGTCTGGAAAAGCTGAAGGGTATTGTAATGTAACTCAGTTTGGTGCCGAAGCGTCAATCACTTTCACCAAATCAACATTTGCACTTCATAAAGTCATAGTTGTTCCAATCACATATACATAATCTCAATCATTCATTCAATGTGGAGTTCCAAAATCTATATATGCTTGTTTTGGTACATCGTATCGAATAACATTTGTTACAGCTAACGGGTTTTCAGCTACACTAGATATTTGGTCGTAGTTACCACCTCGTCAATAATTTATTACAGTTGCATCCTGATAGTATGATTCATTTATATAAGCACTAGGAGAATGTAGATGTATTCTTATATTCTCTTTTATATTTCATTCGACAAATCCTGATTGTAATAATGAGTTATCATAAAGATGGACATCTATAGTTGATGTATCATCAAGAAGTATAAATGGCGAATTGTATCAAATATAGTTACTGGTATCTCTGAATGTAACCTTTAGTCAAGAACTGTTTGTAAAATGATAAGAGTGAAACATATCAAGAGTCATTAATTGAGCAGCATTACATAGCTCTACTTCCACTTGTTCTCAAACAGAATAGGTATAAAAAGGAACTAGATTTGTTGTATATTTTACTAAGACTCCATCAATCTTCTTTGGTAGATTAAATGATATAGGGTCGCCTGGGTTTGTGTTTTCTATATCTAATATAGCTTGACTGGAATCTTCTACTATATCGTAATTCAATAACTCAAAGTTTGTGGTATTATATGTGCTTCAAGCCGTGTTTGCTGTAACTGCTAAAGTATTCTGTCAGATATGGATTCTTTCAAGTTTATTTACTCAAGCAGCAGCTTGTGTAGCATTATACATAGTGTCCCAATCATTGAATATCTGTTGTGGTAAATCCTCTGATATTCAACCAGACACATAAAAGTCAGCACTTGCTGAAGTTGAAGTATTGAATGGTTCTCGCACTCAATCCGTACGAATATTTATATCTCAAGCAAAATTAGCTATCATTCAATCAAGGATATATCATCAACTGGAATTAAGTTCAGGTTCGCCTGTCCATTTTCATATATAGTTTCATTCTGATAATGTAGTTATTGTTATGTCTCAAGCCGACAATGATGATAATGGGTCGATTCATACAACAAAGTCAGATCCAGTATTGTTTATCAATTCAATAAATCATATGGTTAATTTTGTTTGTGATACTGGAGATACTGCCAATAACTCTCAATCGTATTCTGATATAATAAATCATCTACTATCTCAATCAGGGATTACCCATCACTCTATTATTGATAAATCAACTATTTGTCATTCTGGGAATCCAATAAATCACACATAACAATCATTCTTGGTAACTATATCAGTACCATTGAAATAGAAGAAAGGGTTTCCACTAACCCCATTACTACTTCATCAAAGATTTAGAGTAAATCCTACAAATCATTCAGCTTCTCAATCTATTCAACTGGTCAATGTTCATCAAGTCGCATTCAATAATCAGAATCAAAACAAAATAATAGCTCATTCTTCTGCCTGTTGTCCTATATTCAGAGGTAGAGTTATTACTCAAGAATCAAACTCATCAGATACTAACCAACTATATTCAGGTAGTCCTGTAGTTATATTTGTGACAGCCTGTAAAGTGAAGAATCTCAAATATCATCAAGCTGATATAGTTAATTGTGGTATTGGTGGGATAGTAGGGAAATCATAAGTCATCAATCCTTTCGACAAAAACACTTGTTCTCCTGATATACCAACCGATTTCAAATCATCAAGGAGAGTCATGTTTGGGAATGCTCGCTGTTGGCTTGGTCTTAATGACGCTTGTTGGTCAGGTGTTAGTCAAGATCAATTTTTTCATACTCATATTGCTCTTCTGTTCATTACTGTTTGTATATAATAAAACTATTCTACATCCTCCAACAAAAAGAACGATAACGAAACTTCTCATCCTACTCACTTTTCCCAAACTTGTGCAAATATTGTCTTTCCTACCATATCTTGTGTTATAGTTACAGGGCAACGGTTGGCTACTATAGCTCAAGTGGAATTACTATATTCTAGTCTAGTCATATCAACTCTACTGTTTTGTATGATTCTTAATGTCATAGATATTGGTTAGTAGATAAATGGTTGCGTATCTTTCTGATATGGTTGAATACCATGGGATTGTTATAGTATTAAATAATTCAATATTAATATTCACAAAGACTTCGATTAAATTCATCATTATCATCTGCTCATTCTACATAGTTATTTGCGCTAGGATCTGGACATCCTACTATTGGTTCGGATTCAGCTATAATAGTAATAGCTTTAGTATTTGTTGCTGTTCCACCATTAGCTGTTGTTGTTGTAACTGCTACATTCAAGGTATAAGTTCACAAAGTTGCTCAATTTATAACAAATTGTCTACTATATCCTCATATCAACTCCCCAATAGTCCGAGTAATAACTTGTGAAGAATGTGTACCATCAACAGCAGATATAAAAGATATGCCAGCAGGAAGTGTTACTGTAGCGACAACATTGTCAGCTCAAATCAAACCTGTCATAGTAAGCACCATAGAATATATAATATTGTTGCTTTGTGTAGCGTCATTTGGTCAAGTAATACTTGCCGATAGGTTTGTTGCGATTAGTTGGCAAACTGAACTATTAGCAGGAAACCATCTTCTTCTTTTCATATTATTTTATTAGTAAATAAATGCTCATACAAATTACATAGGTAGTACGCGTAAATCAATCCCAGCTTCTGAACCTATAACATTAAGATCTGTAAATCATTCTCAAGCTATATTCAAAGAACCTCCACCTTGTTCTAATGGAAATCAATCTGTAGTGGTAGCTACTGCTCAGTTCTCAAAATATACAGTTTCTCAAGTAGTCATAACTTGAAATACAAATATATTGTCAGGAGAAAACTTAGGATTTATGTTTTCAATCAAAGTCTTTTGTGCTGGAGTAAGCAACGATAATAATGGTGTAGATGATAATCATACTGTTAGTTTCATTTTTCAAATATATAATGATAAAAGGGCATTACAGTTTTGCGTTTACTTCAAATTTTAAGGCATCTTTTTCACTCTTGCTTATATCTCTTAAGTCTATCACAGTGTCCAGCTTTCCTGCTAATTTCGCTACGGTATCAACTGTACTCTCTCCTGCTAAATCCAATGCTTGCTTTCTTAGCAAGAGAGCTTCTATCTCTTTCAAAGCAATTTCTTTCTCCTGCTCTTTTTGGATCGCTTCTTGTTCTGCTATTTCATCCTCTGTTGGTTCGACTGGTTCAGGGATTGGATAAGCTACCACTTCTTTTGTTTCAGTATCAAAGAAATGAGTCTTTGCTGTGAGTTTTCAAAGGAAACTGTCGTCTATAGTGAAGACCTCTGCTCATCGTTTGGAGAGGTCGTTTCATTCTATTACTTGTCATTTTAGGATAGATATTTTCATAGGTGGTTGTTAAGGATTAAACAAAGGTAACTGGTGTATATGTAACTGAGAAAGTTTGTACTCTTGCAGAATACGATCCATTACTTACTTCTGCTCGTATTGTTATAATATCTCCAGCTTTTATACCAAAAATATCAATACTTCTTACTCATATATATGTAGTAGTTCAACTAGCTATAGTTTCAGCGTTTCCTGTACTTACTCAATTTATTCTTATATCATAAGATTGTGTTGCTCAATTATTTCTATATCTATCGTATGCTATAGTGTATCATCAATTAAATGTAACTGGGGTAGCTGTTTTTAGTACAACATAAGTTGCAGAGGAGGTTAAATCTACTCCACTACTAGTATAGTGAGTCACTGTCGCTCAATAGGTTGTATATGAGCTTGGTAGTATAAACGACCTACTAACATTTAGTGTATTTCAATCTATTGCATATCATATTGGATATAAATTCGTTCAAATCACAGAACTTATCGCTCAAGCTGTATTGCTTACATACATAGGTACTAATGGAGTCAATCCACTAAATGTACTATTCAATCAAAGGGTAGTAGCTATCACATTCTCTCAAGCACTCTTAGCTTCTGTTGCTATTCTTGGTAAATCGTTTGGTAGTTTATAGCTATATGTAGCGTTTGTTTTTGATAGTAGTTTTGGTGTGAATAGTGTAGATGATGTGTAAATGAAGTTGTTAATCAATAGTTCAGTACCTACACTATCTATATTGAAAGCTGTCGTTCCATCAGCTCAAGCAGAGCTTCCTCCTTGACTTCCTGATATGTACGCTACATTTGTTCTAGTTTGTGGAAATGTAGCTAATAATAGTCTGTGGGATGTAAATAAGCCTGGAGAGCTATTACATTCTAGTCTAAAGAACTCTCCTGTTTGAAATACCTGTGGAATTGCGAGCGTTGCTACATTTCAAACAAATGTAAGTGTTTGTAGTGTTCCTCAACCATCATCCTTTACTGATACTTTTGTAGCGTTACAAGAAGCTGACTTTGTTATTGTAGTCAAAGACAATGCGTTTATAGCTTGCATTCTATATCAGGCACTAGTTGTACTTGTAGTAGAATTAAAAGTAATATTGTCTGTGTCAGTTACTGGAATAGTGCTGAATGGTGTTCGATTTGTTCCATCTCGTTTTTTTGAATTTCTAGTTGTAGTACTTCTTCATACATACCCAATACCATAATAGTTAGTACCATTCACTGTTTCGCTTCCGTATGTACCAGCAAATCATACTATCCAAGCTCTTTGTCATAGTGGGATTGTTATACTTCCTGCTAATGTAACTGTTGTATCTACCAATGATGTAGTCAAACTAGCTTCTGTTACTGTAGCTTCAGCATTCGCATCTATCAATGTTCCACTAGGACTAACAGCACTATCTGTTTCTATTCTAAATCTATAGTCTACTCAAGGAGATACAAATTTCCTTAATGCTAGATTGAATTCACTCCCAGCTACTCAACTTCAAAAAATAGGTATAGCAATTCTTGTGTTTGCTGCTACATCTCCTACATTCTGGACTACTGTACTCTCTGCGAAAGTCGGTCAATCTTCTACAAACAAACTATTACTTGCTACTACATCTTCTCATAGTAGATATGTATCTCTATCGTTTAAACTTTCTACAGCTCAAGCAGCTAATATATCAGCATCCAATTGTGCTTTATTTACAGCATCTAATCCAGTCGTTCCTGTCGGTACTTGTGGATTACTTGAAAATGTCTTTGTTCCAGCGATTGTTTGGTTACCTGTTAACTTCACTACTACACTATCGTTTGCTTTGTCTGTTTCTAGTCTTTCCACTTCATCTTGTATATCTTCGATCTGTTCGTTCGCAAATACCAAATAAGCAAAATCTCCACTATCGAAAGCTAATGCTGTATTTGTTTGTGTTGTAGCTGTATCGCTTACAGGACAATCTCAAGCACCTCTTACTATCGTGAATGTATCGCCTGCTTTGTTCATTACTTTTACAATCTCTCTTTTAGTTACTGGTTTGTTTTCTAATCCACTCGTAGCATCATATTTCTCTATCTTTAATAGATAAGGAAAAACAGCAGGGAATAAGTTACCTTCTCCTGTTTGTAATATGATACTAGTAGCACTCGCAGAAATTCCAGCTAATAATCTTCATTTTGCTAAATTCGCTCATTTGTAGTTTTGAAAAGGCATAGTCGTTATCTAATGTCTTCCACTGGTTGTTATGGAATTAAAACTCTTTACAACCCAATCTCTCTTACACTTGTATTTATCTATTATCAAATTGCAAGTGCTTTAATTTGTTGTCCAAAACTGATATACTGTTCTAGATAAACAATCACTTTGTCTTGAGTATACTGGACTTTCTCTATCTGTATATTATCGAAAGCATACTCAAAGTTTCTTACCTTTACTGTATCTCATGGTTGTAATAACTCTATCGGATATTCTCTATTCACTACCAATGTTGTCTGTCTTTTTGGATCTTTCCTATCATTCACATACTGGATAGCATAGTTATCTAATGCTGTCTGTCAGTATATATTGATCTCTTGTTGTAAGAACTTGCTACCATATAAAGCTATACTCGGAGCATCACTATATGATGTGTTTTGTGATAGTGTATATTTACTCCAAAAGAATACTTTGTTTACCATCTCTTGGATCTCCTCTTGTATATCTATGCTCTCAACATCTTTTTGGTTTGATAAGAAGTGTGTTGGTGTTACTGGTTTTGTAAACATATAGCAAGTACCGTTTCAATCTATATACCGTTTCCTTCATGAAGCATTACTTAATACATTCATCGCTTCAGCAGCATTTGTCGTGCTAATCGTTCCTGTTCATAGACTTGCTCAATCAGGTATAGTTGATGTAGTATAGTTGATGATATTACCACCATATGAAGCATTGATACTATCTATCAATTCTCTTGCTAACTGTCCTACTGGTTTGCTATCATAATTAAATCAAGCACTATGCTCCGTCAATAAAGAAGATATTCACAAACAAGATAGTTCTATATATTGTCTGCTTGTTGTTTGTTTTCTTCCTATCTTCGTAACATATCACATATATAGATCCCAACCAGTTTTCAACTCATCATCATATCTTTTGATTTTTATTATATCTCATAGTGTATAGTCTGTTGTTATGATACTCTTATTCAGCTGTAATGTCAGGTTTCATTGTCATCAATTTACATTTGAAGTGAATGTAATATCTCAAAGCAATAAGTCGCCCTTGATTGTTTCTTTTAGTGTTGTATTCGTTCTGTCGTATACCTTTACTGTTATCATTACAGATAGTTTACATAGTAAAGTCGTGTAATATCAGCTATGTATGTTCCATTGATATTCAATTCTATCGGATTACTTCCATTGTCGATCTGGACAAACGGTCAATCATAATCAATCGCTACTCCATTCAATACAACCTGTTTTTCTATTCAATCCAATATCAATATATCTCCATCAGCTATTGTTTCGTTTATAGTCAATGTATATCAATTTTGTACCAAACTAATAGTATCTGTTCAACTGATCCCAGCACCAAATATCAAATACAATTGATAGTCTGTTCTCGCTCAACCATTATCTATATCTAATGATAGTGTAGGAGAAGTTACAGCAACCTCTGTGTTGTATGTAGCATTCTCATCTTGGAAATTGTTTACTGCTGTGAAACTCATCACTACATTAGTCAATATAGTCTTTTTCTCGAAATCTCTATTGAAGTTTAATGATGTAAGACTTGCCTTGATTGTTCTGTATTTACCATTTACCAATATTTTCAAATCTCATTCTTTCTTAAATAGTTTCAATTTCAATGTATCTATCATATTATTGAGATCTTCTTCTGTATCTTGTTGGACTATCAATTTTATATTCAATATCTTTCCATTCACAAAGTATCATAACACTCAACCTCAATCTATTCTTGGTGCTTCGTATGTATCTAGTGATATTCTATTCATATCATCATAGTTTGCTGTATCTATAGATAGTTCTCAACAATCCGATATATCGAACCCATTGAATAAGAAACTACCACTCAAATCTACCGATGATTGTTGTGTGAATGCTATTGGGTATCAACCTGTTGTATATCAAAGCATATGCTCATATAATAACTAAAATATTCCTTTCCTTGATAATGCTATCTTTCTTGCTAACTCGTTACCTAATAAATCAAGATCTATGTCATTCGATACATTAGCATTTATATTGATATTGTTATTCAATGTGTTGTTTGGCACTATGTTCCCACTAGATCATGGCACAAATAACTCTGGTCATCTTTCTCATACGATATATGGACTACCTCATGATACTGGTCATCCTATAGCTCTTCAAGGTATAGTTCAACCCCCACCTGATATTCCTCCAGCTGATGCTGCTGCTCTAGCTGCTGCTGCGATAGCATTATACAAAGCTATCTGTTTTGCTGCTTCTTCTGCTAATGCTGCTGTTTGTTTTTGTAGTTCTATTTTATATGTCTTTGTTATCTCTTGTGAGAATAACTCTTTTTTCTCTTTCAATAATCTGTTCTGTTCTTCCTCAAAAGCTAACTCTGATATTAACTCTGTCTGTCTAGCAAGCAACGCTGTTTGTCTTTCTAGTAGTTTTTCTGTTTCACTCAATTGATCCTGTCTTTTCAATTCATCCAGTAGTTCTTGATTGATATTCGCTCTAGCTAATGCTAGTTCTCTTTCTAAAGCCACTTTCTTGTCTAGATCCTCTTGTGAAGCATCGCCACTCGCTATATCGACATTGATCCCAGCCAATTCTTTTTCTATGCTTATCGCTCTCTTTCCTATATCTTGTTCTACTCATCATAATTCCTCTCATACTTTTCATAACTCATCTTGTAGCTTTTTGATATTGTCTGTGCTGTCTTTTATAGCATCATCGAATGCTTTGATATATGCTACTCACTTCTCTTGTAGGTTTTTCTTTGTTTCTTCAGCTACTTTTGCCATATGTTTTTCTATTCATTCTTGCTCTTTTTGAACAAGTTTTGCTGCTTCTGCTACAGCATCTTCTGCATCTTTTACTTTTCAATATGATTTTGTTGTATTGTCTAATGTAGTATTGTAATCTTCTTGTGCAACTTCCAATGCTGCAGTAGAAGCCTTTTGAGATATTAGAGCAGAAACTGCTTCTTTTGAGTTTTCTTTAATAGCTCTATTTGCATTATCTTTTATTCTATTCAATTTAGAATCTATATTACTAGCAAAATTATCTGACAATAATCATACTTTTGCCATTAAATCTGCCATAAATTGTATTTGTTCTACAGCTACAACTGTCACTCTAGCAAGAGTTCTTTTGACAAATGCTTCCATTGTAGTAAATGCATTGGATATTGCATTGATAGCTGTTGTTATATATAGCTGAGTAGTCAACCAAAATATTTTAAATCATTTAGTTGATTCTCAAACTTCTGCCCTTTGGACTCTTAATCTGTTTGTCAATAGATCTATTTGAGATGCTGTTGTAGCAAATCTTTTAGCTGCTTCAATTTGTAATGCTGTATTTATCTCAAACTCTCAGTTGGCAGAGCTTAATGCTTCGCTTAATGTTGTTGAGTCTAATGCTAGTGAAAGAAATGCAGCTCTTGTTCTTGTATTAGCTCATAGTAATTCATCTATAGTATTTACTGCTGAGTCTCATTCTTTTCATAATCATTCTACAAACTTTTCAAATGCTCAAGCTGCATCTGTTTCCCATAGTTTACTAAATTCTGTAGCTGTAAGTCAAGATGTTTTAGCAAATCATGCTAATTTACTATTCGATTGAGCAACCGCTGTATTTATATCTATCAATGCTTTACTAACAGCTGTTCATCAAGCTTCTGCATTTATACCTACTGCAGATAATGAAGTACCAATAGCAGCTATTTGTGGAGGAGTCAATCAAGCGATGGTACCTGCCGCAGCTATTCTTTGAGTGAACTCTACTATGTCTTTTTCAGTAGTAGCAAAGTTATTACCAAGTTCTACAACTACTGAGCCTAATCTGTCTATTTCACTCAAAGGAAGTCATGTTACATTAGCTATTCTTGCGAAAGATGTAGCTGCCTCTTCTGCTGTAAGATTGGTAGTAACAGCAATCTTTGCTATTGTATCTGTAAACTTTGTAATATCTCAAATACCTACTCAAAGCTGTCATCAAAGTTCAGCTATTCTTGATAACTCTTCGAACGCTATTGGTATTTCTTCACTTAATCATTCCAATTCTTTTCTTAAAGCGGAGAATTCAGCTTCAGAAGCATTTAATGTTTTCTTTACTCAAGCAAATGCAGACTCGAATGCAATAGCATCTTCAGTAGAACTAGATAGAAAATTCTTTATACTACTTAATGCTCATAATATTAATCATATACCAAAGAAAGATGTAAGTGCTGCTTTCATCTGGGTGCCTATCATCTTGAATTGATTTCCTATCGTACTTCATACATTATTGAATTTCGATTGCAATCTGCTTAAATCTTTATCCCCTGTATTTACATAGTTATTTAGCTGTCTTTTGGCTTCTGTTAGCCCTCTTTGGAGTTCGTTTGTTTTTAATTGTGCATTTATTGTAGCATCCTCATCTCAAGATTTTTTAGCATCCCTTAATGCCTTTCTTGCGTTACCCAATTGTATTTGGAAATTAGCAACATCTAGCTCTAGTTTTACTCTCAACTCCTCATCTAGCTTTTTACCAGTATCTCTAGCAACATCAATACCTTTACGAAAACTATTTTGATCTACCCCAGCTACTATTGTTGCCTGTATCTTTGTTTCCAATACCATCTTTACTTATTATTGGTAAAATACTTTTTGATAATATCCAAGTCTTTGTTCTGTTCTTCACTCAATCATCATTTCGACATTATCTTTGTATTGATAGCTTTTCCTTCCTTAAATGTTTCGTAATTATCATATACAACCTTATCCATGTATCGCCCGATCTGTTCCATTGTCAATCTATCATACAATTCATCTATACTAATCCCTGTCTTTTTTACAAGAACCTCCAAATGGTTATCAAATGGATATGGTTTTGGTTTCTTTCATCAAATACTAGGGCTTTTCGTGTCAGAATAGATACTTTTTCGCAATGGGTGGAGCATTCATACTATATCGGTTATGTATGCTTCTATTTCGTTTTTTACTAACAATAAGACCTGTCTTTTCTTTATATTATACCGTTTATATTGATAATTATCTACAAAGAATTTATCTATATAATCTCTTTGTAGCAGTATTCACTCTATTTGTTTGGATGTATCGTTTGATAACAACAATTCTAGTATCTCAAGATATTCTGATGTTTGTTTTGCTGTTGATTGGTTAAAAGTAAGTACGAAATCTCATCTTTTAGTAGGAATAGTATATCTGTATGTTTTTTTTAGTGGGTATTTATACATATATTATACCATTAGAACTAAAACAGAGGATTTCCCCCCTGATTGTTACTATAAAGTAACTGTTGCTTTATTCTTCAAATATCCTCCACCTGATACTCCAACGAATGATGCTTCTGATCATTCAAATGATGTGTCTTCTGAAAGAAGTATATAATTTTCTACCATATCTCCACTCAATACATATTTTCGGAAGTAGATTGTATCTTGTACTCCTTGTGTACTATTGATAGCATTAGGACATGATACAAACTTAAACAATCCATATGGTACTGATGATTTCTCGATGTTATATCCATCAAGAGTTGAAGCATTTGGTGTGTAATCGTAGTCTACTGTGATTGTTTGTGCAAGAGTAGTAAGTGTAGAACCACCTGCGACAGTATTCATAACAATACCTCGAACCCCGTTTTGAGATACCAAAGAATAGTCATCTTGTGCTGTCAATGCTCCATCAGTTCCTCCTGTTACAGAGTTGATTGTTGGTGCTGTTCCATCTCCATTTTGGTTTCCGATAGCATAGAACAAGTTAGCAACAAATGGATTAGCTATTACTTGTGATACTCAAGTTACTGGTGTTCCTGCTACATTGAGAATATCCAATCCAAGCATTTTATCGAATACTGGTCTGTTGTTTACATCAAGCCAAGTAAATGATATAGTTGGTGTCAATTCTACCAATCTTGCCAATTCTCCTACTCCACAGTTACCTGCTCTTATAATCTCTTCGTTTTGAAGTGAGTGAGCGATAGAGAAGTCATTGATATGTCCAACAGTAGAATAGTTGAATAGATCTAATTCTGTTTTCAATGTTGATTGATTAGTAGCTGTCAATTTAGTAATAGCAGCATAATCTACAACATCAGTACAGTAATACAAATCTCACATAGTAAGTAATTTGTCGCCTGCATTTGCTAATATAGTACTCATAATTAAATAGTTTTACAAAATAAATTTAGCATCTTTTACATTTCCCACTAGCAGACTTATCCCCAGTACATTCGTAAACATATTGAGCGAAGTCTACATATTGTTCCTCTGTTAGATGAATACAACTGTCTTTCACATAAACAACTCAACCGATAGACCAAGTGCCATTAAACTTGTAGCATTTACTTACTGGTGCTGTTGCTTTCTGAACGATCTCTTTTTTTACTTTTCCCATTATTCAACACTTATATAGTTAAATAGATAGTCTTTTACGATATAGTGTCTATTGTCAGCAAAGAATATAGGAGAAACCGTATCTTCTAATATACTCTGAACATAGAACCCATCCACTATATCTATTTTGTTTCCACATCATTGATAAACAATGTTGTTTGTTATTGTGTCTATCACAGTTCCCAATACTCTCTCTGGAGTATCAGCTGTCAATAAGACTTTCTTACAGACTATATGAAACGATACCCTCGCAGTTTTCATTATATATCCTATCTGTGTTTTTGTTGTTGTATTGTTTGAAGTGATCGTCATATATACATATGTTCCAATAGGAGTAGAGTTTTCGTCAGGTTTCATTGAGAAAACTCTAGCCAACGAAGTAATAGCTGTTATAGCATTCACTGTGTTGTATATATTCTCTCATCTGATAGTCTTGATCATTATCTGTTTAATTCTTGATAAATAATATTCTCAACCTTACTCCTAATATTATCTACTGCTCTCGCAAATGTTCTATTACCTATTCATTGGTAAAAGACACTTCCCTTTGGTTTATGATAGTTATACTTCAATCATCATACTCCATACTCAACATTGATAGCATATTCTGCTGTATTGCCTATCGCTCAAACTATTTTTCATCCCTCGACCTGTGCTGATTGAACTACATAGCTATCTAGCATATTCCTCGTGTCCTCGGGTGTTAATCTTTTGAGTTCTTCTAGCAATATTGGTAGAGCTTTGTTTATACCAGCAATAACCCTTTTCTCAAATTCTTTGGTTATCGCTCATACATCCAGCTCTATTGTTGTCATTTCATCGCCTGAACATATAAAGTAATACAATCAATACCTCATCATACACTCTTGTCAGCATTGACACTAGATATGATATACTCTCACATATTTCATAATACAGGATCTGTCAAAATGATCTTTTGGTTCTCCTGTACTTGGTTATATGATACTGGTAGAACAACAACATAATCAGGAACATTAGTGTTTTCAGCATATTCAGAACTAACCAACTTTTTCTTATTTTGTTCGAAGTTACATTCTATATTACTATACAATGTCGCGTATGTTCTTTTAGAGAACCCACCAACTGTCGAATAAGCTGTTGCTGATATAGTACATAGTTTGTCAAAAAACATTAGATTACCTGTCATATAAAGCTGCTCTTGTATTTATTGAGTATATTGATCACTTTCTTTGGCACTCCTATTGTGTCTATATATTCCTGATAACTACCTTTGTCAGAGTATCAAATACTCCTAGACATATTACTCTCAGATGTGATTTTCTCTCCTTTCAATACTGATAATGTTGTTCCTTCAAGGTACAGCTGTTCAGTTACCCAAACAGTAGCGAGCTGTATGTCTTGTGGTATAGCATCATCTATCGTAGGAAAGATAAACGATTGAGTGCTAACAACCTTTTCTCAAAAACTTTGGATATAGGTGTCTATGATCCATTGTGCTTGTGTTATTAGCTTTGTAAGATTAGTGTCTGTTAATGTTGGATTATCTGGCAATACACTTGATGTATCTCTAGCGTCTTCCAAACTAACATATACCAATTCATCTAGTAGGTTTGTCATAATAGCATCATTCCTATATAAAGTACGGTCAATCCGATAACTGTAGCGAGCTATGGAGTTGAAAGTAACAGCATTATGCTGCTATTTTTTCTTCTAGTTGTTCAGCAGTCCATCAAGCAAATGCTTTCTTCCCAAACTTCTCTTTGTATTCAGCTCTTAGTTTATCAATACCTTGTTCTTCAGCAACCACTTCTTCTTGATCTTCTTCAGCAACATTAGTGGCTACTTTTTCTTTTACTTTACCTGAGACACTAACAAATTCATCATTACTAAGACCAGTAATAAGACTTTCATCATCAGTTTCATATTCTCATATTAAGTTAAATTGTACTAACTTAGTACCAACTTGAACTGCGTATCTTGGTTTACTTGTAAACAACATCATACATAATTAATAGATAAACAATCACAAAGTGCTTAATCGGATAGGTAAGTTGCCCTACCTATCCTAGAAGAATTATGCCCAAGTAGCTATAGCGACTCTTTGTCGTGTATCTGTTGCGACACATACATAGACAAATCAATCGCCTCGTACTACCTCTCAAGTAACTCCAGCAGCTCATGCTGATGCAGGTACATTTGTTGGTACTACTATAGCTCAAGAATGAGTACCAATAGTATTTCCAATAAACTCTTCTGCTTGTATGGCTTGTGGTTCGCCAGCATAATTTTTACTGTGATCTATAATGTCCATAATGATTTTTAATTAGTAATTAAATAGTTAGTCCGAAGATATATGAATGTGATTCTGCTGCGTTCTTAACTTGAAGAGTGTATTCTCCAATAATTCTTCTAGCAACATAATCTGCTCCTGCTGGAGTAGCATCCTTATCTTGGAATTGTCTATTTTGTAGTGGTACAAGAGCAACTTTACTAGGATCTAGCAATGCTACTTTGTCTTTGTCAAAGTTTCTGTCAGCTACAATAGTCATAATATCTCCTTGATCTGATAGAAATGTAGTTACATATGAACCAGTAGTAGTATCAGCTCTTTGCATAACTGGATTGTTTCCTGATTGGTTAAATGCTGAGATTTTTCTAGCTTGTGTTGGATGTGCCAATATGATAGAAAGACCGTTCGCACCGTTACCCTTAGCAATCTCAACAGCGTTGTTAATCAATGACATAGAGATAGCAGCTGATGCAGCATTTACTGAATTTCCAGTAGCAGCTTGCAAGAACCACATAATTCCTCCCATTGTACCAGCTTCTGATGATGTTCTAGTAACTCTTGGAGATCTAAGCATAGTTCTGTTTATTTCGTATGCTATATCCAATAGTTGTCTAGAAACTTGGTAATCCAAAGCTCCACCGATACCATATTTTGGTACTTCCAATGAAGTCAAAGATACTTTAGCAGTTCTGTCAAAGATTTGTGTAACATTGTATTCTGTAGTTGGTTCGTAACCATTGTCAGCCGATGCTTCAGTAGCTTCGTTTTTTGGTCTAGACAATAGGTTGATGATAGTAGCTGCTGCCATATTCTGATCAACAGAACCACCATAAACACTAATAGAAAGAGTTTCTCCATCCACATTGACTGCAGTTACTTTAGCTTTCAATGTACCCATAGCTCCAGTAGTCAATTCAAATTCCAAAATATCTCCTATCTTTACTCAAACATTTGTAGTAAGTACCATAGTACCAGAAGCTGCTACATAAGGTGTTGCTGCTTTGATAGCCCATTGCATTGGAGATACTACATCCTGTAATCGTTCGTGTTTTGTGTTTGTTGCCACTCATTCTACTCTAATAAGAGTCGAAAGAACTGGACTTTGTTCGATTACTTGTACGAAAGCATTAGATAGATCTCTAATGTCGTTTACATAATCATAGGATAATTGTTTACCTGCCATAATAAATAAATTTACAAATTAAATAGTTAGTCTTCTGTGTTTAGTTTTGGAGCGTTACTAATCATACCAATAATGTCTCACTTAGATTTCGCTTCTTCTTCTTTGCTTGTGTCTTTTGCTTCTGTACCATCATCTTTTGGCTTCACTTTGAAGTCTGTAGGTTTTGAATAGTCCAATATGAACCCATCAAGCAAACTCAACTGCTCCTCATGATCTTTACCTGATAAGACTTTTGTAATGAACTCCTTTTTTTCTTCAGGGATCTTAGACATCTTGTCTTCTAGGTTCTTGTTCAAGAACTCATCATACTTGGTGGCTTTGGTTTCTACAGAAGTAAGTTTACCAGTTAGTTCCTCAAGCTGTTTATCTTTCTCAGATAACAACTCTTCATACTTGCCTTTCTTCTTCGCTTCCTTTTCCTCTAGCTCCTTTTTGAAAGATTGTAGTTCCTCAAGAGATCATTTCACATTATGCACTTCTTCTTGTGCCTGCTTCCTTCTCTCTCTCTCTTCCTTCAATGATTTCTTGTAATTTTCATTCTCTTCTCAAACCTTCAACAATTTCTCAAAGTTTTCCTGTGTGAATTCCATTAGTGATAATTTACGATATAAATAACGGCTATAAAGAACCGATTCTACCACCTCGCTACAAGAGGTATTAGCTTTGTCTGGACTAGATGAGCCCAAACAAACGAAATACTCCCAGCAATACACATACTCAATATACTAATATATTCACTACCATAAACAAACCAATCTTATCGCTCCTTAATATATTATTAACTAATCATTTAGCAGTAGTTTTCCCAGTTGGTATCGTTCAAAAATCCATCTCTTTAGCCATCTATAGTTGTTAGTGGTAAATCCTGTCATTGTATCAAATCATACTCAATCTGTGCTTCTTCTTCTGTATACCCATTATATTTCTTTATAGCACTCATCAATGATATCACTTTGATCTCTCTAGCTATCTTCAACTCCTCAACCAATTCAGTATCGCTCTTAGCAAATATGTCTGGTCGATTGTATGATATATCTTCTCCTGTCAATTCAACAAAAGCATTCAATGCTTCATCGAATAGATCTCTTATATATTGTACTTTCTTTATGAATACTCAATGTCTTAATGTTCTGCTACCCAACCCAACAGCTCATTCGTTACTATCTAATCATAAGAACTCGATAGGTACTGATGACATTGATGCTATTCTTCTGATGTTGTTATCCATATCTTTCAAACTTGTTTCTATCAAACTATTGATATTGTTTACGAACTCTACTGTGCTGTTCTCATCTCCATTGATTATTCTACCGATCTGTGAGAAGTCTATTCTTTTTCCTTTATTGTAATCCTCCAACAACTTCTGAGGTCGTTTGATGCCTTTGAATATAACAAAACTCTCTACATTCTGTAGGTATTGGGTATGGTTCATAACTATCTGTCTATCTACTGAATACACCAACTGCTTAATCTTCTCGAATATAGATATATCTCATTCTTGTACTATCAATAATGCTGTAGTATCTAATCCTGTTTGGATTGTTGGCAACAAGTCTGCTGTCTGTGGGATCGTATCCAACGGTACTTCTACTCATTGTTGTAATGTATATCATGGCATAGAATATAATTTGTTTTCAATATACCCAATATAGTATGATTGAACCAATACATATACATTATCTTGATCGTCTATATATAGTCTGCTTATCTTATCTATTCAGTTATCGTTCCAATAGTTTTTTGCTGGTTGATATACCAACTTCAGTTTCCCATCCTCTCTTTCAATCCCGATAGTACAAAATCATAGAGCAACCAAATCTCTAGTGAAGTCATCAAACATAACACCGAACTCATAACTAGGATTTCCAACATAATACGAAAAAATATCTGATATTGTGTTAAACAATCAGCTACCTATATTCATCAACTTTGCTTTGTCTTCTCATTCGTATGTGAAAAACTTTCATTTTATGTATTTGTAGTTCTCGTTCTCAGTATCTCTTAGATATAAATTGTTCTCCAATTTCTTGAGATTACTTTGTTCCACTAATAGCTTCTGATCCTGTGTCGATATGTTTAGCATAGAAGATGTTTTATTATATCGCTTGCTGGTTGTGGCATAGCTAAACTTTTACAACCTAAATACCTTATATATATTTATTGGTCAATTGCAAGTTGTTTACTACCTACCCCTATCGTCATGGATTGTTATAAACATATCTGTTTTCTTTAGTAAAGCAGTACACACATATCTGGCACTATCTATCCCATGATCCAATCATCCTGATGGCACTTGTAGATACTTTCAATTCTTATCTTTCTTTCGACTATAAGCCCTAAACTCTTTCTTTAGATTCTCGCTCCTGCTGGTTATATATATATTATGTTGTAACATTATATCTATACCAAACTTTATGCTATCAGGTCATTTCTGTGCTGGATGTATATTGTATCATCATCTATATATCTCCTCTATACTCTTTGGCTCAGCACTATCAGCTATAATATCATCAGTCTTATCAACTCCATTGTTAGCAAACTTATGTACTAGATCTTGGTTAGTTAGTCATCTCTCATACAATACCTCATCCAATACTATCCCATCATCTATCTGATACAATCCAATCATAGCACTAGGATCATTACTGAATCAGAAGTCTAATCAATATCACAAGAACTTGTAGTTGTCAGGCATCTCAAACAATTCCTGTCGTTTTGGGAATATCAATCAATCAACCGTACCATATTCTCATAATCAATATATCCTCCAGTATGCTTCGTTTGTCTTACCTAGATATTCAATTTCTTCTATTATGCTTTTCTCTAGAAATGGATTGTCTTTGTATGTACTCACTATTATCCCTACATCTCATTTTTCTATCGCTCTTTTCTGTTCTAGTTCTGTATTGATCCATATGTTCTCATCATCAGGATTGAAGTCGATGAATATCTTATACTTCGTTCTAATCATCAACTGGAAGAACTCTTTTTCGTATGTTAGCTCATTTGCTTCATTACAGTATAATATATCCCTTTTGCGTCATCTTATCTTCTGCTCATCATCAGCACCCATGAACTCTACTATCCTGCCATCATATCTATATGTCTTTTCTGATTTACTTCTATGCTTTTCTGATAATAGAAAATCATATCAATTACTCGATATTATCTCTTCAAAATCCCTAATAACTGTAGCATTTAATGTAGCAGAGTATTTACGAACTATAGACAATATTCAATCATCAAAATATTTGTCGTTATCTATCTTGCCTGTAACCAACCAAACAAAACACATCTGTAATAAAGAAAATGTCTTACTTGACCTAGTTCAACCTCTATTAACAGATATTTTCTTATCTGTTTTCCAATTCTTAACAAATACATTCGTAGCTCTAATATCAAGACTTGACATATATTATAGTTTGCCAAGTAAAACTAATAGTTACATACACAATATTATTGTCTTCCCTAGTTTATAACAGATAACTTTTTTTACTAACTGTCAATATTATCAACTCATCATACTATTATATTAACACTTATTGGCTCTTTTAGTCATCAATCCTTATCAGTAGCTTCTCACTTGAATAGACTGTATCTTTTTGTTCACTCTGCTATGATCTTTACTATCTCCTCTGTCTTTAGATCACTTGCTTGCTCTTGTAACCTCTTCTGTAGTTCATTCTGTCATAACACTACATTCACAAGATCTGTATCACAAATACTAATTATCCTATCGTCCTTAACCCCCGTTCTTTCGACTTCTTTCAACTTATCATGTACATTCCCAATAGATAATCATGTATCTTTTGATATTTGTGTTATAGACTGTAATGGATCTTTGACAACTGAAGCTATTACCTTAGCTTTGTTTTTAATTGCGTCTACTCTTGTATTATTTTTATTTGCCATACTATCACTATAATAAAACTATATATCTTTCAAATACCTTGATTCTACTTCTCTTCTATCGATAGTCTTCTCTTCTTCATCTTGTATAACTACTTCATAGCTGATACATACTCATTCTTGGTATGTGCTGTTTACATCTTGTGATGGATCTCTTACAAAATCTCTTTCAGCGAATATAATACCTTTCTGTCATTCATAAAACCCTCCTGTGATTTCTACCTTATCCATCATCTTAAACTGTGATAGTGATTTCAATTCAGCAAATCTTGCCAATCTGATCTGTTCTGCTTCTGTTTGAGTATCAGTCATAAGTTTTTATATAATATAAATGTTTTATTTAGTATAGTTATATGTTTTACTATTACAAGTGATTTATTTTTGTCTTGTTATCTTGGTAGACTGAAACAAATCTTAACTATGCTCTACCTTGCACAACGGCTAGGTCTGTTTACAGACTGAAATATTGTGCCAAAAGAATAAGGTGTGGTGGTGCTAGTATAGCACGATTTACTTGTTGTTAGGTTCTATGAGTTGATTTCTTGGTGCTATATGTTTTAGAATGTGATACGGTATGATTGATAATACTACATTTAGGTTTTATGTAATTAAGTTTTTCTTTGTTTATACAATCATTACATTCAAACCAAGATTTTGATTAACTTTCACATTGATACAAGAGAATATCATAGAATTAACAAAGTCAAAATTCAGATACCAACAACAACCACGGTTCAAATAACAGGCATTTTATACATCCTTGCGTTATATATTCATATTTCAGGATAATCTTCGCATCAAACAAATTCCTTTTTCATTATCCATTTTTTTACCTTACCAACAAATCCCACACTTTTCTGGGTAGCTCGTCTAATTGGCACAAAATTCACGATGTCGAAAAACGGAGTGGTTAGCTTTGCTAATTTTGACATATAGCGTTGTGCTAGTGTAGATTTCCTTTTCGTTGTATTCATGATCCTATCATTTAGATATTAAAAGGTTCACTGCTTCTATGAGTTTTGATATTGTTTATTCTATATCTCTAGTATATTTTGTATGTGATGAACCTGTTGTTGTCAATTCACATATACTTCGTTCTATCTTCTCTATAGTTCATTTTGCTATCCTATTATTTCTTATGACATATACTTCATCTCATATTCTATACTTAGGTGTAGGCATCACTCGTCTATTAGAATATAAAGGTTATAAATAATAACATATATCTAAATTCCAAATAAGCCATCCAAACTCAAAGGAAAATATTTTATTGCGACATGATATTCTAATCTGTGGTATCAAACGACAATAACATCTTCATATAAGTTTTCATACCTTTCAATTAAATCAATTGTCATCTGCTATTGTTTTTGCTCATCAACTATATCTTTCATTTGTAGCGACCGTTCCTCGGTTGATATATAATTTATCTTTGATTAGATACATAATAGTATATAGAATATAAAGGTTACTCTACTTTTCTTTACCTATCATATAAATAGGTAAACACTGCTTTACTTTACAAAGGGTAAAAGGTTTACTTCTTAATCTTAATATCTTTACCTAACATTTTACATACTTCTGCTAGTGTGTATTATTCCTTGGGCTGTCATACATCTATTCAAGTGATAAACTTAAATCATTCAGCATTAAAGTGTGGTATGTCTATGTATTGTTGTCTTTTGTCTTGTGTTAATAAATCCCACATTTTCTTGAATGCTATTTCGTATCTAGTAGAACTATCTTCATCTTCGTCAAATTCTAATTTATTAGAAATCTTAGTTATATTATTATATTCTTCCTTGGTTACCTGTACATTAAATACTCTATATTTTGATTGTTGGTATCAGTCTGTATTCATATCATCAGCTCGACAGAAATAATTATACTCTGTCATCTTTAGGTTTTTACAGGAGTTACAGGAGTTACAGGAGCGACAGGAGTCACAGGAGTCACAGAAGTTACAGGAGCGACAGGAGTCACAGAAGTCACAGAAGTTACAGAAGTTACAGAAGTCACAGAAGTTACAGGAGTTACAGAAGTTACAGGAGTTACAGTTTCGATTATCCATAGTGGTATAACAAAGGTAAAAGTTTTATACAGCTACAGGTAAGTATATATCTCGTGTATGCTTATCTACAGCAGTTTCAAGATCTTCACAAGGTTGCTATCCTTGTACTATCCCAGTTCTATATAATATATGGGAGTTTCCTACCTGTATGTGTATAAAGGCAGGTGTTACCCTGCCAGTACGGATCTATTCCACTAGATTAGATCTAACAGTCACAATACAAGTCATACAACAAATGCTCAAACTATCACTATGATGTATCAGATAAACCAATATCACATAATAGCTAAAGATCTCTGTACTGTAGTTCATTCAGTTAATCGGTCTAGTTTTTTAGGATGTCTTCACATAATATATTTATAAAGTAATAAAACATTATTTTAACTCAAATCTATCTTTGACTTTATATCTTACATCATACCCATAAAACCTTGTTCATCATTTGTATTTTAGCCGACATTGTTCCATCTGTCGCTTTGGACTCTCCCAGAACCTATTATCATCAACTATATCACTATGCCAATTCCTATGTAGCTGACAAAATCATCGGCTATCTTCTCTTACTCACTTAGATACTACTCCACTTTGTTTGTATGGGTTTCGTGTTCCATTTTCTGCTTCTAGTGTTCGTATAAAATCTCGATCCCCATTACTTATTTCTCGTGCCATATTCACATATAATTGGACTACATTATCTTCTGGTCGTCATTTGTGTTTTATCTTCCTTTCTGTTGGCTTGTCATATCAAGCACTTACTGTATTTATAACAGTTTTAGTAGTTGTAACCATTGGCTTTTTAGCTTCTGGTGTTGCTACTTCGTAAAAACTATGTCTTTACCAAGTAATTTGTTTTCTAGGCTTAATTGTTCTTCTCTCAGTTCTTTATTCTTTTGGTTCAATCTCTCCTGTTCTGTTTCAAGCTCTAATCGTCTGTTTGAGTTGTATTCAATCTGCTCTGTTGCTTTGTCGATCTGTTTGGTTGTTTGGTATAGATCGTTGGCTTCTAATGCTGTTGGTACAATCATAAACAATCCGACAGTTAGTAATAATGCTAATACTACTGCTACTCAATACTTAATAAGAGTTCTGTTTTTCATAAGAATTATAAGACTTAAAGAGTGGCGATTGTTTACGCTATACCATTTGTATGGACTACTATATACTGTATACTATATACTGTATGTAGCAAGTGGTTTATTATACCGATTGTCGCCATAATTGCAACTTATCAAGGTATGTTGGGCTGTATTCTTTCTTTAATGTTCATCAATGCTTTTGTCTTTCCTCATAGAACTCTCCTCTTAGATGTGGATTCTTCATTTGGATGTTTTGTCTTGTAGCTCTAATCGTCTGATATGGTAACGCAGTCAATAGAGCATAAGGTGGTAGGTTGTGTAGTTCTAGTTGGTCTGCTACCAATACATATAATAATGGATCGTTATCTCTACTAGCTACATTAGTAAGTAATACTTCATACACTATCTCCTTTGTAGTCATTAGAATTGGTTACAATCTAAAGATACTCATTCCTCTACTGGTGCTTTGTAATCCATTAGTTTGTGATGTAGTCTTTGTATCAAAGTCCTTATAGCTGATCCAAATGGTTTGTCGTGTATATTCTTGTCTTTGTTGTATTGTCTTTCTAGTTCTTCAAGCTGTTTCCATAACTTAAATGTTTCAGGTGTGTTGTTTTTCATTAGTGGATAGAATATAAAAATATAATATAAATCTATTGATTATTCTTGTTGTGCCTCTACCTCTGCTTTTGCTTGTGCGAATGCTTGGTATCGAGCATCTGCTTCTGCTTCTTCTTGTCCATATTCATCATACATTTTTGATGTAGTATAAGGTATAAAAGGTTTGTGTGGAGGTCAAGAGAATGCGTATATACTGATGTGGGTTTTGGGATTGTATCAGGATCAATCGCTTACCCATTCTCTACCTCAACTTAACTATGACAGTATACGGATTATATCGTAAAAAGCAAGAGAAAGTGATAAAAATCTTTTCCCTAGTTCTTAAGCCCAAAGTCTTGTAGTAAATCTATGTCTTTTTGGATTTTCTTATCCATTCATTTATAAATTTTTTTGTATTTTGCGTCATTCAACGCCGTTCTTCCATTTACAACATCCCACATTATATCGTCGGATAGTTTGCTTATTTTAGCAAGTTGAGTTATAGTTGTTCAGTTTGTGATCCATTGTTTGATTATTTTTAGTCTATCCATTCTATTTGATTGTCAAATAAAGTTTTTTCTTGTCTTTTCTCTTGTTCTTCTACTTCTACTTCACATCATTCTATCCTTGCTTGTGCTATCTTGACATATTCTTCTTCTCTTTCTATACCTATAAAGAGAAATCATTCTAGCTTACAGGCTTTACCAGTAGAGCCTGAACCCATAAAAGGGTCTAGTACAGTTCCTCCTACTGGTGTTACAAGTCTTACTAGGTATTGCATTAGTGCTGTTGGTTTGACTGTTGGATGTGTTGATGGTTGGTCTACTGGCAACCCCTCGTTCCTATCTTTCTTTGAAGCCTTCGGGAAGTATGCGAATCTAGCACCTTCTCCTTCTTCGTATGGGCAAGTCTTAAAGAAGCGAGAAGCTGATCAGGAGTCGGCAGATACATCTTTATCCCAATTAACCCTCATTTCATAACTTGAAGCGTTATACCCACTATCTTTATTTGAAAATCATTTTTTTCTTGCTCAACTCTTTGTTTCAGGAAACAACCCTACTACCTCATCACTTCCGTCGTGGATGAAGTTTGCTGGAAATCTTCCTTGAGGTTGCTTATAGTTACCTTCCTGTCTCTTTAGACCAAGTTCGTATGTTTTATTTGTTGTGTCGTATTCTCCTTTTGAATAAGCTCCACCGTTAAGATTATCTTCTGTTCCAACTCTACACCCATCAATATTTATCCCTCCTGTCCCCCACTCTAGTACATTCTTAGCGATAGTCTTTTCAGATAGTGGCTTTCTTGCTACTACAATAGGTTCATGTGCAGGCTTTAGTGCTGTACCCCAGCCTTCGTATGGTGATGAGCCTTTGGTTACATTAAATTCTCCATAAGCTGATACTGGGACATCTCCTTTGCTCCCCCAATTTTTATCTATCTTTAACAACTGTCTCTCTACTTCCTCAAAAGCAATATCACAGGACTCATCTAACCCAAGTCCCTTCTTTAAAAGTTCATAATCCCCTTTAGTTGGGAACCTTGTACCTTCAAACCAACTATTACCCCCGAACGTTTTAGCCTTCATACCACATTTATCAAACGCCTGTTTCTTTGTTAGTCCTAAAGACTCTCTTGCTTCTTTTATTTTAAATGCTAAAAGCTCCATTACAGCCCAGTCTTTACTCTTATCAACCGCCTTACCTATGTTATGAGACTTAGGAAATCAACTTCAATAAACTCGCATAATCTGGTCTCTAATTTCAAACCCTGCGTCTTCAATGTTTACTGCCATTCTGTGATACGTTCTTGACCCAGCAAAAGAAAGTAAATGTCCTCAAGGTTTCAATACTCTTAGGACTTCCTTTCGTACTTCTACTTGTGGAACATCGTAATCCCAAGCCTTTCACATAAATGATAGTCAGTAGGGAGGATCTGTC
>Ga0222664_1000317_pt1 | contig 32340 bp, 55 predicted proteins | sample AntAcemetagen604_FD_181147 | JGI IMG/M metagenome (GOLD analysis project Ga0222664, IMG submission 181147) | Saline water microbial communities from Ace Lake, Antarctica - #604 | ecosystem: Environmental > Aquatic > Non-marine Saline and Alkaline > Saline | place: Antarctica: Ace Lake... | reverse complement strand
GACTCAGACCGCGACCCAGACCGCGACCCAGACCACGACCCAGACCGCGACCCAGACCACGACCCAGACCGCGACCACGACCGCGACCGTTCAAGGCCGATACGGGCAACAGCAGCAGACATCACTTCTGCTCGCGAGGAAGATCATGCTCCCACGGCTGAACATCCACAACAGCGCCACGGTTGACGTACACCGTGCCAGGCACAGGCTCAACCTCGGACATCACACCGCCCGCCATTGCGTCAGCGAACCTGCCCGTATCGGCGATCCACGCCGCCGAGGAGAGCACGAATGTCTTGTCGTCCATCAGGTCGAGTCGTCCTGTCCATGCGTAGGTGACGGTGCGGATGAACACGGCTTGGCCGAGCAACGCATCGAAGGCGTCTGCTTCGTCACAGGCCACTACTGCTTGTTTCAGGTTTCCCATTACTTTGCTCCTTGGTTGGTTGGATTTGTTGAAAGGTCAGTCATCGGATGTCGTCGGGGCTACTCATCGGTGCCCACCGGACTAGTACCCGTTCCTGTAGATCTCTTCGAGGTGGTCCAACTTGTCGGCTGCTTCCCTGGCCACACACACGGGACAATCGCTGCCGTCACGAACATCGGGGTCGTGCAGATGATCGTTCGCCCACGCACGCAAACGGTTCGCCATCTCGATCGGCATCAACGGTTCAGCCATCGTTCTCTCCTTCTGTAGACGTACCCAGCGCTGCACGCAGCCGGACGATCTCGTCGGCTGCTTTCTGCAAGTCGGCCACCATCTCCGAGATGTCGCAGAGCATCCGCAAGCTGCACAACTCACAGAACCCGCGCTCGTCGGCTTGGTGTCCGTCGCCGGCGTACGCCCAGTCCCGAAGGTCGACCACGATGTCGGCCGGGTCAGCCATCGGCCAGCGCCTTCGCCGCGATGTCGAGCAGAGTGTGCCACCGATGGCGGTAGTCCGTCATCTCGGTCATGCCTGGCACCTCAAGAATCGATAGGGCGAGCCGGGCTTGTTGCGGGACGACGGCGTTGCCGAGCGCCTTCAACGCCTTTGAGCGTGGCAGCAGGTCACCGACGTACCCGTCAGGGAAACCCATCATCCATTCGGTGAACGCAACGGAGAGTTTCCCGGCGTTGAGCGGCGACGGACACGGGCGGGTCAGTCGTTCCCATCGGGCGACGGCGGGGCCGAAGCGGGAGGCTCGAAGAATCTGGAGACTTGCTTCCTCAGGTTCTCGCCCCCTTGCGCTGCGGGGCCCGGCCCCGTGTGTTCGTTCGCCGTCGGGGTGGGTAGGAACTCCCACACCACCCGGCCGAGCAGGGAGTTGGCGTCCACGTTCGATGCGTGCGACGCCCCGTCCTTCCAGTCCCTGGCGGTCGGGGTGGGTAGCGACACAGAACCATCTCTCACGGCGGTGAGGCGCTCCGGCGTCCGACGCTCGAACAGTTTCCCATCCCCCCACGTAGCCGAGATCGGCCAGCGCCGAGATGAGCCGCCAGAAGATCCGACCGTGACGGGGGTACAAGATCCCGCGCACGTTTTCAAGCACGAGGGTAGGTCGCACGTCTCCGGATCGGAGAATACGAACGAGGTCATCGAACAGGTACCTTTCGTCGGCGTCGCCGCGGCCTTTACCGGCCCCGGAAACGGGTTGGCAGGGGAGCCCGCCGGAGACAAGATCGAATCCGGTGAACGTTTCAAGCGTGGTCCAATCCCCGATGTTGGGAACCGTTGGGTAGTGGTGGGCGAGAACTTCGGACGGTGCCGGGTCGATCTCGGCAAACACGTCAGGGGTGCCGAGCGCCATCTCCAGGCCACCGATACCAGAGCAAAGCGATAGGTGAGTCATGCGCCCGTGCGGCGCATCACGCCGTCGCCGAGTGTCATGTAGTTGCCGAGCTTCACGTCGTAGCCGAGCGGTGGTTGGTGCGGTAGCGGTCGAACAGTGCGGCGACGATGACAGCCGGCACGGTGATCTGGGCGAGCAGCACCCGGACCGGGAGCGGCCAAGGCTGAACGTGTTGTGGAGGGTGAGCGAACGTCAGACGGGTCATGTCGGTGGTCTTTCTGTCGGGTCTGGGTCGTCCCAGAGGGTCGCGGGTGCGTTGTTGCCGCAGCCCGGCGATATCCAGAGAACCTCCGAATGACGGTTCGCGGCGTTCTGTCCGCCGCCGGCAGTCGTTTGGTACGCGGCACCAGAGGACCAGCGGACGCGTCGCCACGTGTCGGGGATCAGATGGTCGTGTTCCGGTTGATATCCGGCGAGCACAACCCGCACCCGATCCGACGCGTTTTGAAGCGCCCATTCGCGTACGTCGTTGGCGATGTGGTGATCGTCAACCGAGTACAGATCAGACGCTCGGACATCGCCCAGATACGGCGGGTCGAGGAACACGCCGACCGTCGCACCGTAGGACAGTGCGCCGTTGGTGACGACCCGCGACCAATCACCGGCGCATACCCGCACCGTCGACAGTCGCTCGGCGAGTTCGATCATGTACTCGGTGATGCCCTGCTCACGTATGGACAGGTTGTTGAAACCTGCCTTCCCGGCGTTGCCGAGATGCGGAAGCTTACGGTTCACACCATTCCCGGCGTCGCCGAGATGCGGACGCTGACGGTTCACACCCTTCCCGGCGTCGCCGAGATGCGGAAGCTTACGGTTCACACCATTCCCGGCGTCGCCGAGATGCGGACGCTGTTTCGGGTCGTCGGCGTGAACCCACGGACCAGTGCCGGAGCACCACCCCGAACCGATCCACGCATTAACACCCCACACCCACCAGCCCGCCACTTTCGCGTCGAACCAGTCCGGGTCGGATTCGAGCTGAGCGATACGTTCCCGTCCCGTGTTGACGAGCCACAGATGCCGGGCGAACAGGTCCGTTTCGTTCACCGGCCCGGAGCAGAACTTGGCGACCTGTTCCGGGTCCGCGGCGCACGCCCTCCAGAAATTGGCGACGAACCCGTCCGCGTCGTTCACCGTTTCAGCCCGTCGACCAGCGGCCGAGTCGGGCCGTCCCAGGAGCACGGCCAACGACCCCGCGAACGGTTCCACATAGTTGTGAACATCTCCGAGCGCTTCCCAAACCTGCCCGGCGACTTTGCGTTTCCCACCGAACCACACAAACGGGGCCTTCACGGTCATGTCGGTGGTCTTTCTGTCGGGTACTGCATGGTTTGGATTCGGTGGTTCATGGCGACATGCCAGCCCTGGTGGTGCGGGCACCAGTACGGGCCGGCGTCAGGGGTGCAACCGGAGGCGGCGGCACGCTTGGTGGCCCAGGTGGGGCGGCCCTCGAGGCACAGGGATGCGGTCACGGCGGCGATGGCGACGGCGAGGCGACGGGTCATGCTGCGTCGTCCCCGTCGTCGGTGGGCGGGTGGACCAGGCGGCGAAGCGCGTCGATGCGTTCCTTGACCGGGTTCATCTGCACGACGCGGTGGCGGCGTGTCGGTGCCGGATCGGCCAGCTCCACGACGGGCTCGTCCTGGTCGTCGTTGTCGACGGGGCGAAGGTGACGGTCGCCGGTCATGACGCTTTGCCTCGGATCGCTCGTAGCCGTGTCACCGATTCGTCTGGCTCGGGGGTGCCGTACTCGTCGAGCAGCGCGGCTGTCGAGTCGGCGTCGAGGTAGTCCCTGCGCTCCGAAATCTGCGAACCCGCGGTTTTATGTAGTGGTTTTCTTTTGGTTTGGTGGACAGAGCTGTGTCCACCCGTTTGTCCACCCGCTCGGGACGATTTGTCCACCCGCGGGTGGACAGTTTGGCTACCCGTAGGGTTCACGATCCACAACCGTGGCCGCCTGTCAGCGGGCAACGATTCGAACCTCTCCGCTGTCACGTCGTCGAGCTCGGCCGGGGTCACTTCCTCGACGAACCCCTCCTTCACGATCGACTGGAAGTGTCGCGTGACCGACCGCGGCGAGCAGCCGGCGTACAGAGCGCACGTCGCCCTGGACGGCCACGCGATCCAGGTCTGCGGGTCGGCGTGCTCGGCCAACCCGACAAGCACGAGCTTCGCGGTTGGGGACGACACAGTCTGTTCCAACGCCCATGCGACGGCCTTGGTGCTCATGCGGTCCTCTCTGCGTCTCTGTTCCGCCGCTGAGCCCAGGTGCGGGTGTCACGGCGTCGAACCGCGGGTGGCCCGTAGCGGGCCTCACGGCGTTGTCTCTCGGATTGGCCGCCCCAGATCCCGAACGACCCCCACACGGGTGCGTTCAGCGAGAACTGCAAACAGTCCGCCTGGACCGGGCAGCCGTCGCAGATGCTGCGGGCGTGTCGGACGGCGGGTTCGTGGAACTCACCGAGGCCGGGGAACCAGTCATCCGTCCGTGCACGGCCGGCACGGACCTCGACCGTGCACGCGGCGTGTTCGCGCCACGGCTCCTCCTGGAACGTCCCGATGTTGCGATGACGGGCCCCGGTCATGCCGCGTCTCCGAACCACGCAGCGCCGTACAGCTCAGCCGGGTGACAGCCGAGATGATTGATGCAGTACTGATCGACGGAGTCCACGCGCACACCGCCCGCCAACCTCCACCGGTCGATGCTGCGGCGCACCGTCGGCGGCAACCGGTCGGGGTAACGGTGGACGAGCGCTTCGATCAGCGGCGCCGGGTCGAGATGGTCGGTCATGGCGCACCTGCGTGGATGAGCCACCCGGCGTCGAACGCCACCGCGGGGTTGGCGTGAATGAACCGGTGACACGGCCCGCACACATGCAGCAGATTGTCCGGGTCGTGGGTGCCGCCCTGCGAGCGGCGGAGGCGGTGGTGCAGCTCCGACCCGGCACCGGCGCATCCGTCAGCTCGGGTTTCGCAGCGGCCCTGAGACCGGTAGTACACGTCCGCGCGCGCACCGGCCGGTATGCCGCCGGAGGTGGGCCTCGACCGGCGCCATTCGGTGCGGCTCATCGCCGTCGTGCGGGCAGGCATCGGAGACCGTTTCACGACGCCTCGATGCTGCGTTCATCGGCGAGCGCTTCGAGCAGCTCCACCAGGCGCCGGTCGGCGATGGTGGTCGCCCACCCGTTCTCGACGATCCACCACTGATCGTTTTCGTCGCACCAGTAGTAGGTGTCGCCCACGGCGAGTTGTTCGACGAACCCGATCCCATCGGGCAACACATCCCTCGGCGCGTTCATGCTGCGGCCAGTCGTCGTTGGATCTGCTCGAGGTCATCCGGGCGGACCACACCTGAGGCGATCGTGTGGCACTGGTCGAGCAGGCCGAGGACGTGGTCCTGTTCGGGGCGGAGCCGGCCCTTCGCCGTTTTGAGTTCGACGAACAGCACCCGCGGTGGCTTGATCAGGATCAGGTCGGGTAGGCCGGGGTTGGTGCGGCGGCTGTCCGGAACGTGCCACCACCACCAACCGTGGACCTGGGCGGTGGCGATCACCGCGTCTTGGAGTTCCTGCTCGGTCATTGGCCGGAGGCTTTCTGGGCGCCCCACCCGATCCAGTCGGCTTTCTTCCACCCGGCAGCAGCGGGCAGGCCGATGCCGTTGGCGTTGGCCCATGCCTTGACCCGGTCCACAGTCCACGACCCGTCCGGCACGACAGGGGGCGGCTCAGACAACCGAGACTGGCCGCCCCCCTGCGCTTCGGGCGTCAGCTCCGTGTCGCGCACAACACCATCCACGTCCGGCTGACCGGATTCGCTTTCTGTGTTGTTCTCACCGGTGTTGGTGAGATCGTCGGCCGGCAACAACTCAACGGCCACGTCACCAGCAGATCCGCCCGTCTCACTGGGCGTTTCCGCTTCGCTGGTGGTGGCCTCGCTGTTGCCGGCCTCCCCCGACTGGGGGACATCAAACGGCTCCGACCCGGCGGAGGCAAGGCAACCCGTCGCCCACTCGATCGCCGACCGGATGGTGTCCGGGTTGGCCTGCCATCCCTTGTGCTTGAGCTTCCAGGTCGCCCACTCGGCCTTGTCGATCTCGCGTCGGCTGATCAGGGTCTGGAGCTGGGCGAGCAGCCGGTCGCGTTCAGCGACGTCCTCGTCGATCTCCGGGTCGGGTTCGGGCGCCGGGGGGTTCGATGGCTGGGCACCGTCGGACACGAAACCGGGGGCGGTGTGATCCGGGCCGTCCTCTGGGTCGGGTGACCATCCGGCGAAACCCATGTCGCGGAGCTTGCGGTCAAGGGTCGGGCGGGTCTGGTTGTTCGGCGCACCCACGGTCTTGCCGTTCGTCACGTAGGTGCGGCACGGCGCCCACAGGGTCGGGACCTGGCGGACCTCGCGCCCGATGCCCCACATGCGGGTCGCGCACCGTTTGAACGAGTCCGACGTTGCTGCTTTCAGGTCGCCGCCCACGATGTCGCCGACGTCGGCTTTCGTGACGGCCTGCCCGGTCTCGGCAACAACGGTGATCTGGCACCACATCGATGAACCGTCGGGCTCATAGGTCGCCCACCAGCGCTCGGGGCCGACCCACTCGTCGAGCATGTCGGCCAGCGTCTCCATCGGCAGCCACGCCACATAGCGGGCCTTCCACTCGTTGCCGTCCTGACGAGGTTCGGAATCGACCCGCCACTTCACTTCGGCGGGCGACAGCATCGGCCGCTCGGGGAGCGCGGAGATAGTCACTGGTCGATCTCGCGCATGCCGTGGATGTCGTCGCGGTCGTCGCGGTTCTCGGCCTCGATGTCGAAGTCGGTGTCGATCCGGGCGGCGTCGGGGTGGTCGTAGAACCGGGGTGCGGCGCACACGTCGCCGATCCCGAGACGGTTGGTGGAGGTGCAACGGCCCAGACAGTGGGGCGACGCGCAGCGGGTCAGTCGGGGTGACGGATCAGCCACCACACGAACACCACCGTCACGACCAGCAGCAGCGTCGTCGAACCGATGATCACCATCATGGCGATCTCGGTCGGGGCCATTCACTGGTCCGCCTTGTGGGTCATGCGGAGGTGCCGGTTCAGCCCAGCCCGGCCCATCTGTTGGCGGCCGCACAGGGGGCATTCCCCGGCGAGACGCACCGCGGTCAACTGGTCGGCGAGACCGTGGTCGAGTTCACCGACCATCGGCCCAGCCCACACCGGCACGGCGTTGGCCGAGCACCACACGGCCCCGTCGCGGGTGATGGTCCAGACCACCGCGGGTCGGCCTTTCCGGGTCGCACGACGCTGGCCGTGGTCGGCGACCAGTCCGGCGTCGCGCAGATCGACCCGGCGCGCTTTGGCCGTGTGGCCCAACTCCGGGAGAAGCCGTTGGAGTTCGTCGTCGGTCAGGCCGTCGATGTGGGCGGAGTGGCAGGACATGACGGTGCGGAGCCGGGCCGTCGCCCGGTCGATCTGGCACGCCTCCACGGCGGCGTTCACCGACGTGTCCGGGTCGCCACGATGATGATGCGCCCTGGCATCCAGCCCAAACGGGAGCGTGTCGGTCACCGGCCACCACCGATCCGGTCCATCGCCTGGCGGGCCTCGACCCACCGGCGCATCGACTCGTTGGCCCGGTCAACCCGCGGTGCGAACACGTAGGCGTACAGCACCCACATGGCAGGCAGCAGCAACCACACCGGGCCACTCACGCCGCTTCCGATCGAAGAATCGTGCGAAGGAAATCGACAGCTTCGACGGTGCGGGCCAGAACCTCGGTATCGCCCGGCTGCGGATCTGTCGCCGAGTCGGGATGCGTCATCCGGGCAACATCGCGCAGCGTCTTTCGAAGAAACGCGTCGTCGAAGTCCTCGTCCGATTCGAGACCGACCTCGACCCGTGCCCGTGCCTCGTTCATCGGCAGCGACGTCGCGGCGCCCATCGGGATACCGGAGCCAAGCTCACGGAAACCGGCGTACTGCTGCCCGCGTGTGGCGATGCCGTACCGCTCGACCCGGCGCAGCGATTCGAGACCGAGAGCGATCGCCCGCAGGTTGTCTTTCCACGCCTCTCGCAGCGACAGCCCCCATCGGGGACCAAACACGTCGGTTTCGTAGACGAGAGTGCCGTGATCGCGCGTCTCGGCGGTGATGATCACACCCGGATGCTCGACCTTGGCCTCGGAGCGCAGCGCACCGTCTCGGCGGACCTGGCCGGGACCGGCGACGACCTGGAGGTGGGCGGTGCGGGTGCCGATGTACCCCAGCTCGGCGCGCAACAGAGTGAGCGTGTCGGAGTACGCGGCGGAGAACTGCGAGCCCTTCCGGTCGGCGTGTGCCGGCGACCATGTGTCGAGCGGGGTGCCGAGCGGGCGGAACTCAAGCGGCCCGTCGTAGTAGTTGGACCAGCTCATGACGGATCACCGGCCGGCACAGCAACGGTGACCACCTCAGTGACGGTGCAGACCATGAACCGGCCATCACCCAACGAGAACGTCAACAGCGACCCGGTGTCAGCGCGTGCGCCGACCGTGCCCCAGCCGTGCCGCACCGACCGGACCCGATCCCCCACCGCGACCTCGGAGGCCGGAACCAGCCGGGTCGTTGTTGTGTCGTCGACCGAAGGCGTCATGCGTCGGCCTCTTCGAGTTCGGCGGCGACCTCAGCCTCGAGGCGTTGACGGTCGAGCTTGCGCCCGTGAACCTCGAAGCACCGATCAGAGAGTCGATCGAAAGCGGCCGACGAGTTCTGGATCTGCCGCAGATGGGTCCGGCCGGCTTCCTCGAAGTTCTCGATGCTGAACAGTTCGAGCTGCTTGATCTCGCCACCGATCGACATCGCGAGCGGTACGCCGTCGACATCGCGACGTTCAAGCTCGCGTCGCATGACCTGGGCACCGTTGCGATCCGAGATCAGGGCGGCCCGTTCCGGGTTGCGTTCCTTGAACACGAGCCAGATGTCCTGGCCGGATGCGTGGCCGGCGAAGTCCTCAGCGAGTATCGCCATCGCGAGTTCGTGGTCGGATGCTTCACCTAGAAGGTTCGTCACTTGTTGATGTCCTCTCTCCACTTGGCGAGCACCGTTCCGGTGGTCGTGAGAAGTTCTTCGAGTTCCTCGATGAGGTGGCGGCCGTCGGTCGCGACGGCGGCGGGGAACCCGCGCCGCAGCTGCGCCTCTTTCTGGATCTCGGTCAGGAGCTTCTTCATCCGGCGGCCGCCGATCAGACGCCAGTTCAGCGACGCTGTAGCGACGACTTCTTTTTCGTTGTCGCCGGGCTTCTTCGTCATGTGCGCCGCTACGGCTTCGGCGAGGGCGTAGGACTCGTCGGCGGTGAGGACGTTGGACGGGCCGCGAAGCTTCGGGTAGTCGGCGAGGATCTCGCCGGGCTTGCGGGTGTACCCGTTCTCGCGTGCCACCGTGGCCGCGTTGGTGCGCACAGTTTTCTCGGCCGCGTTGAGCGTGACCTCACCGGCCTTCACTTTCTCGGCCAGCTCCGGGTCGGCGTCCTTGACCTTCTTCGCGCGGGCCACACTCCGACCCGACGCACCAGTCGCAGCAGCGGCCTTGTCACGGGCTTTCGGCTCTGGAATCTGTTGTGGCCAGTTGGCCACAACAGATTCAGGGTCAGTGGCGGGCTTGCGCTTCTGGCGTTCCTTGGCTTCGGCTTCGTAGAACGGCAACGCCGCAGCGGCGAGCATCGCCTTCTGCGACGGCGTCGTCTCACGACGCAACGCATTCGCGGACCAGATGAACGCGACGACATCATCGCCTGCGTACACCTCGAACCGGGGTTCAACCTCGGCACGCTTGCACGCGGCGAGACGGTTGCGGCCGTCGAGAAGCTGCCCGGCCTTGCCGAGAACGACCGGCTTCTGCAAGCCACGCTCGCCGATGTCGGCGGCCATGGCGTCCAGCTCGGCGTCCGACATCATCGGCCACTCATCAGCGAACGGGTGGACCTCGCCAGTGAACTTCACCGCCATCACGAGACCGCCGAAGGGCGTTGGTTGCCTGCGACCCACACGGTCGCGGCGGGATCGAGGAGCGCGACGACCGGGCCGAGCTGCAACCGCACCCACCCGCCGTCCATGACATCGACGTAGTTGACGATCGTCCAGAACAGCCCGTCGAGCACGAGATCACCGAGGCGCACCTCCAAGGCGGGAATCTCGGTCAGCCAGTCACCGCACCGCGAACACAGACCGGAGACGTGCATGGTGACCATGTGCCGACACTTCGAGCACTCGGTGGGGCCGTGGCATTCGTTCGGTGGGGCCGGGACCGGGTCGTCACCGACACGACGCGGCGGTTTGCGACGCTCCAACGTGATCTCGGCGAGGGCGTTCATGCTGCGCCCTGTTCGGTGGTGCGGGCGGCGTGGAGTTCGGCGAGTGCTTCGCCGAAGTCGAGCACGTCGTCGGCGTTGAACGCCCTCGGTGCGGTGCGGCCGGAACCGAACCTCGACGAATCGAGATGGCCCATCTGCACCCACCGGTTCACGGTCGACACTTCGACCTTGAACACGTCGGCGACCTGGCGGGTGGTGAAGAAGTGGTGAAAGTCAGGTTCTTCCATGAGACGCATCATGCATCATGTTGCAGCTTACGTCAAGGACTTATATCGCAGTGTTGTACTGTGCACAAGCTCGTGCGTAAACTTGCGTCATGGAAACAACCACCCCCATCCCCACCTACCCCCACACCCTGACGACAAGGAGGCTTTCCGATGACTGACCAACCCGCCGACGACCCGACCGACGTGAACTACACAGATGAAATTACACCCGAAGCCAAGATGCTCTCCTTCGTTTCGCTCTACTCAGGCTGCGGAGGGATGGACCTCGGGTTCCGCGACGCCGGGTTCCGGCCAATCTGGTCAAACGATATCGACCCCGTTGCAGTCGAGACCTACAAGACAGTCCTTCCGGGACACACAGCAACCGCCGGTGACATCGCCACGATTCAGGACCTTCCGGGCTTCGGCGACGCCGACCTCGTGATCGGAGGCCCCCCCTGTCAGGGATTCAGCGTTGCGGGCCGCATGGACCCCAATGATCCACGAAGCAGACACGTACACACTTTTATGGACGTAGTGGCCAGGATCTGCCCGAAGGCATTCGTCATGGAAAACGTCAAGGCGCTGGCCGTCAACTCACGTTGGGGGCAAATCCGCGAGCACCTTCAGGAACGCGCTTCAGCTCTAGGTTTCAGCACGGACCTCTTCCTGCTGAACGCATCGCATTTTGGTGTCCCGCAAGCCCGTGAGCGTATGTTCCTGATTGGGATTCAGAGAGAACTAGGTTCACCTACAGCGCCAACACCTAGTACTAAACAAGCTCCGCCAACGTTGCGGTCGGCGCTCGAAACGCTTCCGCCATACGGCCATGAAGGAAACGACTCAGTATGTGCGGCCAAGATTACACTCGCGAAAGCTCCCGTCTTGCGGCGTTCTCCTTGGGCGGGAATGCTGTTCAACGGCGCTGGGAGGCCGATGGATCTGGATCGGCCCGCTCCCACGCTCCCTGCATCGATGGGCGGCAACAAGACACCGATCATCGACCAGGATCAGCTAACTAACGACGCGAAGTCTTGGGTCGAGTCGTATCACGATCACCTCTGGTCGGGAGGGAAACCGAGAAGGCGAGTACCTTCGACTCTCCGCAGAATCACTGTGCAAGAGGCGGCGGCAATCCAAACTTTCCCGAACGATATGGCCTTCAGCGGTTCACAAAGCGCTCACTACAGGCAGATCGGGAATGCGGTACCTCCCCGGCTGGCTTTCCACGTAGCGCTTGCCGTCCGCAACTCCCTCTGCAACGATCTACCCCCACACCCTGACGACAAGGAGTCAGTATGAGCGACAAGTCGCCACCGTCACCGATCGTCGACATCAAGCCGCAGTCGCCAGTGGCGCGGCTAGACCGGACACACTTCGACCAGACTGGGCCCTTCGAGCCTGAGGTAGTTGCTCCGCTCGTTGGCATGTCGCTGACGTTCATTCGTAAGGTCGTGGGTCACCGAGGCGAACTAACCGCCGACGACCTGCTACTACTTCTTGACCAAGACACATTCCACGAGACACGGGTATCTCGTCGATCGTCGCGACCTGCTCTGCGCCTGAAAACGACGAAAGCCGCTCACCCCCGTGAGGGTGAGCGGCTCCGTGTGGGTTCTCGTTGCAGGGTGAAGGCGGGTTCAGTCGTTCTCGTCGAGGACCACGAAATGCACCGTGGCGGCGTCGTCCACCGGGGCGACCCCGTCGGCGTAGAGAGCGTATGACCCGGCCGTGGCGGGGGTGTAGTTCACGTCGTGTCGCCGTACTGGAACCGGAAGAACAACCCGCCGGCGGTGGGGGTTGCAGCCCACGAGTTCGCCAGCCCCACACGAACCTCGTGCTGGTTACCGGCAGCGGCGAGCGTCGGGATCTTGATCCTCGCCGCGACCCGGAACTTCGACGCCGAGTTCCACAGCATCGGGACCGTAGCGATCTGCGCCGCTGCCCTACCAGTAGCGTCGGTGCCCTTGTTGCACGAAACCACCGGGGCGAACTCCGCCGACGACGGGTTGGTGATCGTCGTCGCGGCGCCGCTGAGTGCCGACACCATCGACGTACCGGCCAGCGAAGTGGCATGGGCAGACACGGTGGTTGAGAAGTTCGTGAAGACCGGTCAGGTGCAGGCCCGTGGCGGAGAGTTCCGCTACTCGTCGTCGGTCGGGTCGATGATGCGGTGCTCGATGAGCAACGATTCGGCCTGGCGGCGCAACCTCGACTCGGTCTTGAGACGGGTGCGGAGCACGTCGATCTCAGCCCGGAGTTCGGTGTTCTCGACCCGCAACACGCCGATCTCGCCGCGTAGAATAGCGATCTCGACTTCCATGCGGGTGAGCCAACGGGCGATGATCGGATCGAGGGTCGCCAACGCCCCCGTGTGCGCAACGTCGGCGTCGGCCTCGGTCTTGTCAGCGTCGGCGTCGGATTTGCGGCCCGTCCGCCACACGCCATACGCCGCACCGACGGCAACGACGACCGTGCCGAGCAGCGCGAAGAAGTCACTCACTCGGAGAACCTACGCCCTATCGGCGCGGCATTTGTCGATCAGGTCCTGGAGGTACGGCGACGTGACCGGGAACCCGGTGGCCTTCGCGGTCTTGATCGCGTTGACCCAATGGTCGGGGGAGTCGACCAGAGTCGAGCCTTCGCCGGTCACGAACACCCGAAACTTGCGGGCCTTCTCGTCGTAGGCAATCGAGATTGGCATGTCGTCCTCTTCGTCGTGGGGGATCTGGGGTTGGCCGGTGCTGTTCTCGTACTCGAGCACCGCGGCGGGGATGCGGTCTCCGGCGACGTACCGCCAATGCCACCGCTCGGATTGGATCTCGGCGGAGAACCCGAACCGGTGAGCGTTGTAGACCAGCCAGTTCACCGCCGCGGTCGAGATCGATTCGGTGCCTGCGTCGCCGTCGAGTTCTTCGCCGATGTCGACGGCCAGGCCGAGCCCGTGGTTCGATGTGCCAGGTATGGCGGCTGCTGCGACGCCGGGGCGTTTGCGCCACCGTTGACCGTTCCAGCGGCGTGTGCCGAGCAGTGACGGGTAGTAACGGGCCCGGAAGATGGTCTCCTGTTCCGGGTACGGGCGGTACGACCGGCCGGGTGTGGCGACCTTGAGCTGAATACCGGCACCGGTGGCGGCGGCGACCATCGCAGCCCATGAACGGGCCGCAGGCGCGACGAGACGCACAGGTGCGCCACCATGAGCACCAGGCACCGAGGTGAGAACAGACGACGAGAGACGCCCGTTCTTGACGCCGCGCAGCACCGCGGGCAGAACAACCGGCCGAACCGGAAGGTTCGCCACGATCAGCCGTCGTAGGTGGGCTGCTTGCGCGACCCGAGCAGCCACCCGGCCGCCGGCCAACGCTGCTCAGCCCAACGCGCCGCCGCGTAGTACACGGCGATGACCAGACCGGTCACCGCGGCGGACAGTGTCGCACCGTCAACGTCGAGCGGCCCGCCGAGCGTTTCGCCGATCCGGGCGAGACACCAACCGACGAAGATCGGGACGTAGGTGCGGATGTGAGCGGTGATATCCATTGTGTGGTGCTCCTTGTTGTGGGCCTGTCAGCGCGGTCAAGAGGTCGAAGAGCCGACCCAGATGGCCCGGAGGTACACCTCGAAACCGAGCCCCGCACCGGTGTTCTGGTACAACCTGACGCCCAAGTTGTCGCCAGCAGTGAAGAAATGCAGTGTCGACGTCATAATCGACGTCGGTATTCCGGACGATACGTACCCAGGAACACGAACAATGGTGTCAAGGATGTTCGACCCACCGTCGGTAAGGTTGATCTGACGCATACTCGGAGTCGCTGTGCTGGCGTCGAACACAGCCCACGCCGAGATGTCGTACACACCGGTTTCGGGAACGATCGCGTTCGGGTCTGATGCGACGGTGTCCCACCCGCCGACACGGATGAGCGGTGTCTCGTAGAAGAAGTCGTCGAACGACGTGTCAGCCAGTTGCACCGCTCTAGTCGTTGTTGTCGGCAACGTCGTCGAAGGACCAACGATCCGTTCACTCCACACCTTCAACATCGGCCGGTCGTCGCGCCAGTAACCGAGATGGTCATACACCGCGTTGACCTTCGCCGCGGTGTAGACGTTGCCGGCCGTTTCAGATGACGGCAGCGCAGGAACAGCCATTGGGGCTCCTAGTAGGCGAGTCGGTCGGTGTCGAGTACCCCGTTGGTGGCGTCATCGAGGATCAGCCACTGCGATGGGGGGGCGGCGAGGTTGTCGTCGTAGGCGTCAGCCGACGAATACGTGTGTTCGATGTCCCACCGCTGGTTCTGGCCGATACGGCCGCGGACCCCGCCGATGAACACCTGGTCGGAGATCCCGGTGCCGCCGCCGGGTGGGGTGAGGTTCAACGTCACCCGGTCGCGCAGGCGCCTCGGGAACAGCGCAGAGTTCGATGTCGCACCAGCCGAAGTAGCGACGGTGTATGTGGCGGTTTTGGTGAACGGTGTTTCGGCCCCGTACAGGTCGGCGTAGAACCCGGCCAACGCTGTCGCCTGAGCGTCGGCATTCATCAACAGGTAGAGCCGCTGATAAGCCACCGGTACCTGGTTCGCTCCGACGTTGTCCTGTTCGGCGGTGGTGACCGCCTCACCGCCTATGCGGACGAGGTTGCGGAACCCGGCACCTACCCCGGTACGGGTCGGGCCGGGGTCGTTGAGGTAGTCGGTGAGAGTGGCTTGCGAGGTCACCTGCCGGGTGGTCGTCAACGCAGACAGACCGTCGAATGTGAGTGTGCCGTCGCGATCGGCGTAGAAGAGCCCGCCATCCGAAGCTGCGACGAGTTGGCAGTGCTGCAACGCGTTCACACCAAACGACGTGGACGTCAACCCTGTGCCGTTGTCGAGATCCCGGTAGCCGGACGGGAACCCGAGCAGGTCTAGCACCCTGGCGATACGGCCACCGGCGGTATCACAGCTGTACGCGGGCGAAGCCAACTGGTCGAGGTCGTACCGTGCCAACAAACCGAGCCCGTCATGGGCCTGCACTGTCGTCACGGCGTCTTTGCCCTGATAACCAGGCGTCCACAGGGTCACGTACCCGTACCACTGCACGTAATCGGTGGATGAGTGCGTGCCGATGATCCGCACCGGAACATCCCGTTTGAACTCACCCACATACGTCGACCCGGAGTTGGACGGGTCAAACTCGCGGTCCAAATCGTCCAGCGCGACCATCGCCGAACCGGCGGAGAACACCCCGAACCGGTCCGACCTCGTGGAAGTCTGGTAGTCGAGTGACCGGACCGACCCGGTCACGTCCGTCCAGTTCGACCCGGTGTTCAACGTGGTCGAGTCGAACGGGTCAACCCCGAACGCGATCTCGACCGTCACCGGCAGGGTCATGTGAACCGACCGCCGGACGCAAGGTTCGCCTCAGCGACCACCTCAGCCAGCACACGCCCATCAGGTAAGACGAGGGTGGCGTGGAGCATCTGACGGCCACCACCACGGCCACGGCCCCCGCCGTTGACGTTGATGTCGCCGGTGATCCCGTTCAGGACCGGTTCGACCAGCGACGAGAACCCGGACCGCATGCCGGAGGCGAGCGATTCCATGATCGCCTTGCCTTCGGGAATGAGGAGTTTGCGGTCCTTCTCTATCGGGCCTTTCAGGCTCGCGATCTTCCCGCCAAGCCGGGACACCCACCCGGTGACGTCGTTCCACTTGTCTTTGAGACCGTTCCACAGACCGTTGATGATCTGCTTGCCGACGTCGAACAGGATCGAGCCGGCGTTGCCGAAGTAGCCGACGATGCGGCCCGGGAGACCGAGGTAGAACCTGGCAACATCGACGAACTTGGTGAAGATCCCGACGAACAGTCCGGTGATGAACTGCTTGCCGACGTCGAACAGGATCGAGCCGGCGTTGCCGAAGTAGCCGACGATGCGGGCCGGGAGACCGAGGTAGAACGTGGCAACATCGACGAACTTGGTGAAGATCCCGCCGAACAGTCCGGTGATGAACTGCTTGCCGACGTTCACCAGCGCCTCGCTAGCGTTGCCGATGTTCTCGATGATGCGTGCGACCAGCCCACCGAACCAGGACAGCACCGCACCGATAGCGGATTCGATACCGTCACGGATCTTGCCGGGCAGCTCGGTGAAGAACCGCACCAGCGTCGAGACAAAATCGGTGGTGATCCGTTTGATGTCGTCCCAGTGCTTGATGATCCGGCCGGTGATCGTCCAGTTCAGGAACAGGTTCGTGATGAAATCAACCGCGACGGAGATGGCGTCTTTGATGGCGTTCCACACCGTGTCGGCAACGTCCTTGACCGTTTCCCACGCCTTCGTCAACGCCGCCAGGACCTTGTCCCGGTGGAAGAAAATCAGCACACCGATCGCGATAATCGCGGCGGTGATAGCAACGAACGGGTTCGCGAGAAGCGAAGCGTTCATGGCGAGAACGGCGGTCTTAACTGCGGCGAACGCCGGAGCCAACGACCCCAGACCCATCATCAGCGGCCCGATCGTGGCGAGCGACCCACCAATGACCCCGCCGAGCTCGCCGAACGGACCCAACGCGCCGACGATGCGGTTCTTGAGTGCGGCGAACTTGTCGCCCAGCCGGGTGGTGTCCTTGGCCGCCTGGTCGATGGTGTCGGAACCGTCTTCCATCGCCGACAGCATGTCCTCGACTGCGAATTGGCCATTCTGGATGGCGTCGGCGAGGTCCGGTCCGGCACGTTGGCCGAACAGTTCGATCGCCAACCGGGTCGCTTCTGAAGCCGATTCTGCATTCTCTATCTCGGACACAACCCGCCGGAACGTGGTAGGTACGTCCTCGCCGGCCTTGGCGAGTTTGCCGATGCCCTGACGTAGGCCACCCATGACCGTTTCGAGGTTCACGCCGTTCTTCTCGAACGACGCGATCAGCGCAGTGGCTTCCTCAAACTCAAACCCGAGGTTGCGAAGCGGGGCACCGAACTGCACGACCTTCGACGACAGATCATCGATCGACGCACCCGACGACTGCGCTGCGAGAAACAGCTGGTCCATGACCGCTGCCTGGTCCTCGGTGGCAATCGACCAGTCACCGAACGCACGGGCAACGGTCTGCACGTCGGCACCCATGCCCATGCGTTCGAGTTGAGCGAACTTCTCCGTCAGCGTCTCGAGGTCGTCGCCGGTCGCTCCGGTGGTGGTCGAAACGTCAGCGAGGATCTCGCCGACTCGTGTCATGCCGATACCGGCGAGTGATGAGTCGGTCGACAGCGACTTCATCGCGTCGGTCATCTTCGACAACTCGGCCCCGGTTGCGCCGGTCCCGACCCGGATAGCGTCGACGCCAGCGTTGAACTCCTTGCCCGCGAGTGCCATGCCGGCACCCACCGCGGCAGCAGCGGGCGTGAGTGTGCGTGTCAGGGTCGACCCGACCTGTTTCATCTGCGCCGACGCGCCCTGCAATGGACCCATCAGCCGATTGGTCTTGCCGACCAGGTTGACGATCAGGTCACGCGACGGAGCAGCCATAGATTCAGTCCTGACGGTCTGCGAGGTCGATCATGTCGAGGATCTGCCACATGGGCCTGTCCTCGAGGCTGTCGATGGAGGTGTGGAAACGTGCCGCCAGCGCTGCGAGAGTTCTCAGCTGCCGGCGTTCGTAGGGTCCACGTCGTCGTCGTCCAACGAAATCGGCACGTCCCACGCTTCCTCGAGGGTGATGTCGGGAAACTCGCGACGGGTCACAACCCACGCGATAGCGGCGAGCGCCTGGCCGGGATCTTCGGCGGCCATCGGGTTGTCGAGGTCTTCGGCCGACAGACCTGCGTTCTTCCACAGGTCGGTGAGCTCGCGCGGTGTCAGATACTTGATGTTGACATCGACGGGCGGGTACTTCTGTCCGGCAGGGGGCATGTGTGGTTCCTTGGGTTAGCGCCAACCGGCGTGGCGGGCGGCGTTGGTCACTGCTTCTTCGGCCTTCTGAAAAAACGCTGTCTGGTTGGCACGGATCGCCGGGGCGAGGAACGGGCGGGTGGGTTGCGACACCCACACGTTGCGGTTGCCGAACACGGGGTGACGAAACGATGACTTCGTTCCAAACCCGGACCGGCCCACGCCCTCGAACGCTCGTGCGTGCGGGGCCTTCTTGCGGTTGACTTTCACCCCGACCCGCGAGGTGGTGACGGACACGCCGAGCGCGCCGGGTATGCGCGACGACCACGACGCCGATGACTTGGCGTCGGAGACGATGTCGCCGGCGATGCCCTTGATCTCCTTGTTCAGTTCCTTCTGGATCTCAGGGGCAAGCCGTTTCAGGTCACGTTGAAGGTTTCGCCACGATGACGGATCGAGCGACCCGACAATCGCAACGTTCGGGTCAGCCACCGCTCACCAGGTGCCATTGTCGACGATGCCGGTGATTTGCAGCGAGCACGAGTACTGGGTCGGGGCGTTGACAGCGGAGGACACGTCGTAGGACTTGATGAACACCTCGGCGGTCTGCTTGACCTGACCGGCGATGGAACCGGCCGGCGAGTACGTGAACGTCGACGTTGACGACCCCGCCGATTGGGCGTTCTTGAGCGCGGACACGAACGTGCCCAGCGCGACATCGTGCGGGCCCGACATCGACACTTCGCCGCCGTCGGTCAAACCGGGAATGAACTGCTTCGCGGTGGTGCCGAACACCGACACTTCGTGGGTGTCGACCATCTGCGGAAACGAAACCGAATCCGAGAACGCCGAGATGTTGCTGAGTGAACCGGACACCGCATCCATGAGGATGTGGGCGTCCTTACCTGCCCGAAAGGCCATGATGAATATCCCCTTGTGGAGTTGATGGGTTTCCGACCCGGCAGGGAAGAACGAAACCGTCAGAGGGTCAGCGTCGGGAAACGGCGACCAAACGGGTGATAGAACCGGTGCCGGTGACGTTGTCGACGACACGCAGGTAGCGGGGCACGGTGCCGGTCACTTCGACCCGCTCCGAGGTGACACCGGTGACCGACGCAAACGAAGCGATAGTGGTTTCTTCGCCGCCGAACGAGCCGGTAGCGGAGCCTTCCACGATGATGGCGTCGGAAGTCAACCCGGTATAGGCGGTGACGTGGAGGTGGAACACGGCCCCGTTGGACGTGCCTGCGCCGTTGTTGTTCGCGGTGCCGTCCGTGTCGGAGGTGACGGTCGAGTCGTTCTCGAGGATCACACCGTTCATGTCGGTGATCCCCGACGTTTGCGCGGCGATCGTCCAGTCGGTGGTGCCGGAATGCGACGCTGTGGTGTCGAGTTGGGTGTTGTAGGCGTCGAACAGCCACGCCGCACCGTCGACACCCAGCGGCATGTACGTCACTGGTGCTTCTGTGCCGGCCGCTTTCAGCGTCTCGATAGGGGTGAACCCTTCACCGTCGGAATCCAACGGGCCGCCCAGGGTGAACGTGGACGTGTCCGACCCTGGCGTGAACTTCTTCGCGGTGTCGGTGAGCACGGTGATGTCGTGCATGTCGACCACAGCGTTCGCTCCGAGGCTGCGCGCGTAGGCGGCAAGCCCAACGGTGTCGTAGTAGCAGCGGGCCTGCTGTGAGGAACGAAAGGCCATCAGGTCTCCTTAGAGCACAACGTCGATGTCGAAATCGACGGCGAGGTACACGGCATCACCGGTTGATGTCTCGAACGGGGCACCGATCTGGACGACTTCGACGTAGTCGGTGCCGGCGTCCCAGTTCTCCGAGTCCTGCACGGCGGCAAGGACCGAGGTCATGTAGCCACGCAACTGCAACTGGGCCGACCGCAGATCGAGACGTTTGACGTAGATCCGCAAACCCAGCCCGACCGCTTGTTTGGGTGAGCCGCCCAGCGTCAGCCGGGGGTCGTAGGCCCGGTTGAAGACCTGAGCCTCGGGTGCGTTGATCTGGTCATCAACATACGCCTTGCCACGGAGCCCGTCGACCGGGATCAGTGAGTCGGCGAGGGCCTGGCAGGCGGCGTTGATGTCACCCATGATCGATGTCGGTCCACCGCACGAACCGCTCGAGCAGACCACGGGCCAGCGGGTCCATAGACGGCACCCGCAACGGCGAGCCTTCTTCGGCCAACTGGAACGAACCCCAGAACAGGTCGGGGGCTTTGAACAGGTTCTTGGCCTGGAACACGCAGGCACGTTCGACGGGGTCGGGTACGTCCGGCCAACCGAACCGGGCGGTGACCTGCACGTAGGGGCGACCCGATGAGAGTCGGGTGTACGACGACAGTGCGCCGTCGAGAAGCCGAATCTCGGTGTAGGGCTGCACCGGCGTTTCGGCGGCGGCGTTGACCGGGGCAACGATGAAGTCGGTGTTGATCGTCAGGGTGGTGGCGAACGTGCCGTCGTCGGCCTCGTCGACCTTCACCAACAGCCCAGTCAGCGTCGAGATGTCGTCCACGTACAAGCAGCGCGGCATGTGCGGGAAGTACGACCGGGCCACCACGTCGGTGTCTTGGTAGAACCTGCGGCCGCAGTGGGCGTCGATCTGCCGTGACGCCGCATCGATCGCGATCGCTAACACCGGGTCGTCCTCGTCGTCATCGATGCCGATCGCGTCTTTCAGCATGGCAAGCGAGCAGTAATCGGTATCGGCCATGTCACATCACCTCGATTATTGAGCGACGACGCGCATCTGCCATGGTCGGCACCCTACGGGAACTGTATGACACCCAAGCCCCAGCAATGCGGGTGGTTGACCCAGGTCAGCCCTTCTGACTGAGTGAACTCTTCGATGGCCCGTTTCACCGGGAACGGTGGGTCCGAAGGCGGTGATCCTTCCGGCCTCATCAGCTCGGTGTCGTGGCATACCATCAGCCCGCCCGGCTTCACCAGCCACCGGTACGTGTGGAGTTCACTCACCGTGGCGGCCCAGTGGTGCGACGTGTCAATGAAGACGATGTCGGCGAGGCTGAGCTGCCCGACGATCGATGGGTGCATGTCGTCGCCTTGGAGAAACTCCCACCGGTCGTGTTCGCCGATGTCGGGCCGTTCGTCGATGTCGATCGAGGTCAACCGTCCGCCGGTCTGCTCGAGCCCGTACAACCAGGCGATGGTCGAGACTCCGGAGCGGGTTCCGAGTTCGATGACGTGCTGTGCGTTGCGTGACGTGACGAGGTCCACGAACGTCGGGAGGTGTTCGTAGATGTCGGATGGGGTGGCGCAGAGACGGCGGTATTGGTCGGCGAGGATCATCGGGGCCGGTACCACGAGGCGGGGGCGTTGCCGTCCACGATCCATTTCGGCCATTCGTCGTTCACGTCGACCGGGCGCATCTTCACCCCGTCCACATGGAACCCTTCGCGCCAGTAGAAGTTGTCGTTCGCTATCGCACCCCGAATGTCGGCTTCGACCTCGGGATGGCAGAAGGCGTTGACCTTCTTGACGGCCCGGTCGGGTCCGCCGAGCCAGGAGAAGTGCCAGCCGGCGTCGGGTAGCCGTATCAGTCCGGGGTTGTTGCGCAGGTTTCGCATCGACCCGAACGGGTGAACCGGTGACAGTTTGTGGATCGAATCGACGGTGCCTGCGACGGTGCCCATCCACCCTGGCGGGTACTCCCAGTCAACAGCCCAGAAGTGGCCGCGCTGCCCGAACGCCACGAACCTGCTACCGGGTCGGCAGTTACGGACATGCAACGGGCGGGGGATCTCGTCCACGTCAGACTGCATGATGATGTCGGAGCCGGACACACCGATCTGTGCGAGGCCGGTGGCGATGTGTTCCCGCTGCGCATGTTCACGCGCCCACGGGTCAGGGTCGTCTTTGATGGTCGGGAGCCCGGTGCCCCACACATGCACAACCTTGTCAGCGAACGGGGCGAACCGTTGAACGTTGTCGAGGTAGTACGACGGCTTCGGACGGTCCTGGTGCGTCACGTCCGCTTCGACGATCACGAACCAGTCGACCGTGTCGAACAGTTCGGTGAGGCGCATCTCGAGGATGTCGAGCTCGTCGTGGAACGGGAACGTGTCGATGATCATCGGGTGATCCGGTGCTGCGCCACGAGGGGTGCCCGTTTGAGCCAGGTGCGGTTGTCGTCGTCGGAGTTGTCCACCGCCAGCATGTAGACCGGGTCGGCCTCGCGGGCTTCTTCGTTGCCGTCGTAACCGGGGTGGTGGTGTACAACTCGCGAGTCATATGCGTGGCCGTACACGCCGCGGGCCTTCGCCAACTCGATGACTTCGCGGTCGACGAACCAGTGCCGGTAGCACTCCGGCATTGCTACACCGGGACCGTCCAGACATGCTCCCTTGTCTTCGATGTAGCTGCGCCGAATGAAGAAGTGATCGGCGTGGCGTCCGGCAGCGACCTCGGGGTTACGGACCCGTCCTTCTTCGGAGTCGTTCGTGCCGACCACATCGAACCAGCGGGTCTTCTCAACAGCGGCGTCGAACCAACCGTCGGTGAACTGCACATCATCACCGACGACGAGTACCCAGTCGGCTTCGGATGCTTCGACGGCCCGGTTGACCTTCTCTGCGTATGTGGTGAGTTCCTTGCCGGTGGCGACGGTTTTCCACAGCGGCATCAGTTGTAGGTGCGGCGGGTTGGTGATGTCGTGAACGACGATGACGTTGGCCCGCTTGTCGTTGATCGAACCGACGAGACGTTCGAGCCGGTCGGGTCGCATCAACGGCACGATCACATCGACCTGTTCCATGACCGGTTTTTCGACCAGCTCAGGAGGTGTCAGTGACGCGATGAACGGTTCCCAGTGCTCGGTCCACACATGGTCGACGGAGTAGCCGGCGGCGAACCAGACGCATTCGGCCGAGTACCGGTCGGCTTCCGTCTCGAGGACCGTGTAGGCGTCGGCGAGCTTGGCGGTGATATCAGCGATGTACGGGACGATGTACGAAGCGATCTGCGCCTGGTCCCACCAGAGCTGCCCGGTGACGGTCCAGCCGTTCCCGACGAGCTCAGTCTGAGCAGCGAAATCGGAGGCGATGACCGGGGTGCCGCACGCCTGCGCTTCGATCAGTGGAACACAGAACCCTTCGCCGTGCGACGGGGCCAGGAGCACGTCCATGGCGGTGTACGCCGCGGCGAGGAGGTTGGCGGGCAGGCCGAGCCGGTAGGCGTACTGGTCGGAGAACACGATCGCATGTTCAGGGGCCGCTGCGTGCGCTGCCAACGTGGGGAGGTCGTAGCCGCCGGCGACACCGTGCTGGTCTGTGTGGACGAACAGCACAGCGTTCTGGTGGGTTTGCCAGAACTGGCCGAACGCCCGGAACGCTTCGTTGAATCCTTTGCGGTCGAGTGGGTCTTTGTTCATGGCGACCATGCCGACCACGAACGCCCCGTCGGGCAGGTTGAACAGTTGCCGGGCCGATACTTCGGTCCCGGCGATGTCGACGGTGAACGTCGGCCGGTACACGTCCGTGTCGACGGACAGGGGCACGTACACGGGGTCCAAACCGGCTTGTATGAGCTGCTGCTGCCCGAACCGGGACATCGCAACAGGGATCGCCCCCGACGCTGTCAGGAACCGGGCGACACCCACCGGAGCCGGGATGTGGTCGACCGGGGTCCACGCTGCGACCTGGAACCTGGACAGCGGTTCGATCAGCGAGCCCAGCACCCACACATCTGTCAGGGGGATAATCCACCCGCCGTGAGGGTCACCCTCGAAGAAGTGCTCGGCGTGACCAATCAGGATGTCGGTCGAGTTCGTCATAATCCCGTTCGGGTACAGCTTGACGCTGTGACCGTTCGGGGTGGTCCACGAACCCAACCCGTACTGCTGCCCGTAGGTCGACGACACCGCGACTTCGTGACCGGCTTGGGTGAGTTTGTCGGCCAGATACGCGGCCTGAACCCCGTACCCGGTCTTCACTGACGGTGTGTTGCCATGAATGAGGAACTTCATCACGACACCTCACGGGTCGCTGTGCCGGACGAGGTGAGCACGACGAACACGTCGGGGCTCAGCACGGCACGGGTCATGGTCACGACCGTTTCGCCGGACGCTTCCAACTCACGGACACGCCGATCCAGGTCGGCTTCTTGCACGCGATGAACAGGCATTAAGGGTTTCCTTCCGGCAGGGTGGGGAGCCCGGCAGGGGAACGCGACGACCCACCAACCAGCAGAGGGCCGTCGCGTCGTTCCCCTGCCGGGGGAACTGGTGATCAGGCGAAGGGTGTGTCGCCGTAGCGCGTCAGGATTTCGGCGCTTACCGAGCCGTGCCGGATTACTCGGGCCTTCTCAGCACGGACCCGTCGACCTTCCCGGTATTGCTTGCGGTACACCGAGGCTGCCGACCGACAATCGTCGCATCGGCAGCCATCGGTGTACCCAGTGATGGTTCATGGAACCATTTTAGCAAGTGAGTGCAGGCGTCAGGTTACACTCATTTTGAGGACATTGACTGCTGTCAGGTCCTGATAGCCGCCGGCGGCGCGCCACTTCCCGCGGAAGTAGACGTCGTCCTCCTTGAACCCGACCGAGTCGTTGCGCTCCACGATGGGATCGCCGACGAACCGGGCGTAGAAGCCGTTCCAGTCACCGAAGAACAACACCTTGGCGTTGGAGCCCTGTGCGGCAACGTTCGGGTCGGTCCAGAACGGCTTGCCGAACAGCGAGTCCGGCTGGGTCTGACCGGAGATGCCGGTCTGCACCGACGGCTGCCACAGCGGCGAACCGGTGGTACCGCCGGCCCCGTCACGGAGCTTGCGGATCGTGCCCGCCGTCGAATCCTTCGCCAGCCAGCCAGCACCGGCCGACGCACGGTAGGCGTCGTTGACCGAGTACTCGAGATCGACGAGGTTGTTGTACGTCGGGGTGATGAGCGAACCGCCGGTAGCGACAGTGCCACCGGAGCCGACAACGACCCCGGCAACCATCGCATCAGCGATTGCCTGATTCACACGACGACCAACGGCACGGCCGATGTCACGAGCGAGGAACGCAGCCATGTCGACACCGGAATCGGTGATGACATCGTTGCTGACCTCGATGAGTTCGGCGAACTTCGACGGGGTCAGCGTGAGCTTCCCGAACGCCGGGTCCGTACCGGCCAGCGTGGTGCCCTGACCGGCGACCTGCGTCGCGATGCCATGGGTGACGACCTTGCCGAAGTCCATCGGGTTGCCCGAATCGGTGGTGACCTTCGTGGTCGGCATGCGAAGCGCGGCGATATTCGCCTCGAGCACCTCGTACAGCTGACGGTCGAGGGTCGTCGGGACGACCGACGCCGAAGAGCCGGTGTCCCACACGACGGCACGGATCTCTTCGGGGGAAGCGCCGGACCGGAGCAGTTCACGTTCCCGCATGACAGCGGTGACGTTGGTGCGGATTCCGTTGACGGTCATGCCGTCGTAGTCCTGCGTTTCGAAGCGGGTCTCGCCACGGGCCCAGGAGGCGATGCGCTGGTTCAGCGACTGGGTGCGCTCCGGGGTTTCCGGGTCACCGAACGCCGACGCCTGAGCTTCGCGGATCTGGGCGGCTTCGCGCTCGTTGGTCTCGCGCTGTGAAATCTGCTCGATCTCGTTGGCGAGGGCATCGATGCGCTCGTTGTACCGGGTCCACTGTTCGGCCTGCTCGACCGACATCTCTTCGCCCTTGAGATCGGCGAGGAAACCTTCGGCTTCGGACCACACGCGGGCGCGGGTTTCGGAGAGCGCACGGACGCGCTCGTTTGCATTCGACATTGCTGCAACCTCCATTGTGTTGCTCTTGTTGGGTGGGGGTTGCGTCGTGGTGCCCTGCCGGTGGTTTCCCCCGTTGGGGGTCCGAGCGGCGGGTCCGGGTACGCAGGTTGTTCAGCGCTTGCGGCTGAACAGTTCGATGAGAGCGTCGGAGACGACCACACCCGAGCGGGCGATGGTTTCCTCGATCTGCTCTTCGATCTCTTCGGCTGGTGCTTCGGCGTGCGGGAGCAGCCCGTTCAGGTGCTCGACCGCACGCCGGATCTCGTTCTCGTCCATGTCGACCTGGCGGATGCGGCCCAGGTCGACGTTCAGCGACCGGATCGCCGCCATGGTGGCGTCGTTCGCTCCCTGTTCGACGATCGATACTTCACGCAGAGCCGTTTCGGTCACGGTCCGTTCGGTGTAGTCGTCGGACCATGTGGTACCGCCGGCCACGTCGTTGAACCCGACCGACATCTCAGTCATCTCGCCCCGCTTGATCGCCGACCGCAGCGTCTGCACGTCGGGCCGTGCCGGGTCCAACTGGGCACGGACCCGCAGGTTCGGATCGGCCCGCAACTCGAGCGTTCCGGCCCGCAGCGTGGCGAGCGGGATGCCCTGCCAGTCGTGGTTTACGTACATCGAAACACGGTTGTTGTCGTTGCCGATCGACCGGTCGAACGCACCGGCAGCGATCGTTTCGGTGTACTCACCGAGACGGTCACGGACCGTGTACGGGTGATCGACGGTGCACGCGACACCCTCGAACGTCCACGTATCGGCACCGGTATCGGCACGCATCTCGAGCTCGCCGATGGTGAACTCGCGCCGGTGCCGGCCAAGCTCGCCTCGTGCTGAGAGGTCAGAAGAAATTGTCATCGTCAATCGCCGTTTCGGTCGGTTCGATGGGTGAGCGGCCGATCACTTCGCGGCCTTCGTTGACGGTGAGCAACCCGTTACCAATCGCGACACCCAACGTCTCGTAGGACTCTCGGGTGTTGCCACGTAGGCGGGAATCAACGTCGAACTTGTACTCCCCGGCAGTGACCAACGGCGTCAACGCCGTTTCGATGCGACGCATCCACGGCATCAACGCAACCTGCAAGCGGCGCGTGTTGCGCTGCTCGAGGTTGGCGTAGGTGAGGCTCGACCCTTCGACCGGGATACCCAGATCGGACGGGTCAAGAAGGAATATCTGACCGGCGATCTCGGCGGCGTTCCATTTGCGTGAGGCGAGAAACTGGGCCTGTTCGTGGTTGACACCGGTTGGTTTCCACTGTGCGCCGCCCTTGAGCACGCCGGGCATCCCCCGGCCGGACTGTTTGCGCTTGCGCTGCCACTGTGCGGCCAGGTCGCGCATCGTGTCGGGCTGGGCGTCCTGCGGAAGCTCGATGACGCCAGGCATGTTGCCCTCACCGTCGAAGAACTCGGCCCCGTACTTCGTGGCGGCCAGGCCGAGCCCGATGGTCTGACGGCACCACTCGACCGGCGACATCCCGCACACGTCACCGGGCCGCATCCGGCCGGCGATGTGGACCATCTCACGGCCCGCAGCGGGTTGCCCGGACACGGTGAAGACCTTCCGGCCACCCTCACGCCGCACGGCCACATTGTCGGGGTACAACACATCAGCGGCGATCACGAACCCGCGAGCGTTGCGGATCACATGAACGTAGGCGTTGCCGGAGAGGAGCAGCGACCAAACAATCTGGCCGAGCCAAGCGATCCGGTCGACACCGTCCGACGGCTGATCGACCCACGAGGGCCGTTGGATGCCTTCGATGTTGACGGGCAGCGTCGATATCTCGTCGGTGATGAACGACGCCGACCCGTACACGGCCAACAGTTGTGTAGCGGTTCGTTCGTCGACGTGAGCACCGGCCCAGGTGCCAACGGAGTCGTTGCCGCCCCAGGAACCCCACCCGTCGTCGTTCGTTGTCCACGGCACCGACACGGCGCGGTCGTTGTCGGACCCGAAGAGTGCGCCGAGCATCAGCCGCGGTCCATCGCGAGCCCGACGTACACCGCACTGAGCCCGCCACCCACGAGACCACCGGCCAGGCCGTACTCGAGAACACCGCCGGCCACGAACGTGCCGAGACCTGCCAGTTGGAGTGCCGTGCCGATCATCCGCATGAGTTCACTCCAAATCGAAATCGTCGAGGTCCACGAAGTAGTCGCCGTCGAACCCGGCGACCTCCGGAACTCTCAGCAGTGCGCATGTTGCGGCGACGAACGGGGCGATGTTGACCTTCGACGACCGCCGCGACCACGTATCCACATCACCCGACGACCTCGTCGCCAGCCCGCCGACAGCGGCGTCCATGTCCGGCTGGCCCCGGTGGCGCATCGCACCGTCCAGCACCTTCGCCTGGATCGCACCGCACGCTTCGGCGTACTCCGCCGGGGTGAGCTCGTCCAGCGGCACACCGGCCGCTTCGAGCTCGGCCTTCCATGCTTTCGCCGGCGAGTTCGGCGGCAGAATCAGCGCCGTGTGATGACCGTCGGTCAACTGCTTCGCCAGCGTGACGAGGTCGCCCATTTCGGTCGGGTTGACGTCGTACCGGGTCGCGACGTGGACCAGGCCGTCGGGGCGTTTCCCGGCGATCGCGAACGTCGCACGGGCACGGTTCGGTGGCGCGTCCAACGCCAACCGCACCGACGCATCAGTCGGGGCCGAGTCGCCATCGGTGAGATCGGACCACCGGTGCACGTCGATCGGGCCACGGTTCTGTTCATCCAGTGGAACGTCGGGAATCCCCAACCGTTCACGGGCGAACTCTGCGGGGGCCATCGATCGTTGTTCTGCTGCCACGGCGTCCTCGTCGATCCGCAAACCCAGCGACGGGTTCGCCCGGTACCAGGCCTCCACGTCGAGTGGGTCGGTGTCCTGCTCGTTGCCCCACTCAGCCACAAACAGGCGAGGATCATCTCCAGCCGCTGCACGGCCACGAACCCGATGTAGCACCATAGAATCTTCATGCGGAGCAGACGACGTGTACCAGATCTGCGGGTTCGGGCGGGCCGACATCGCCGGCAGCAGCGCACCCACCGTCTCGTCCGACAGCTTGAACGCTTCATCGAGATAGACCACATCTGCGGAGAACCCGCGACCCGACGAACCCGACCGGGCGATGAACCGCAACCGGCATCCGTTCTTCAGCTCGATCGCCTGGTCACCGGCACCGGTCCGGATGATCTCGACCTGCTCACGCAGCAGCTCGCATCCCTCGACGAGGTCCTTGACCCGACGGAAATGCTCGTAGCACGTCTTGAACTCGTGCGCCGAATGCACCTGCAACCTCTCGTGAAGCACGAACAACCCGGCCAACTGTCGGGCCTCGAGCACCGACCCCTTGCCGTTCTGACGGCCGACCAGCAAACCGACCTCACGGGCCGCCCACCGTTTGCCGTTCATCCGCATCGACTGGCGCAGCACGTTCGCTTGCCACTCGTGCAGATCCAGCCCGGCAACCGACGCAACATCCACGGCGTCAAACGCCGCTGGATGGTCGGTGCCTTCAGGAAGCGCCAGCAGACTTGGCTCTACGCTCCCGATCCGCACGTCGTTCAGCAAGGACATCGTTCAACGTCTCCTTGCCGGCAGGCTTCAACTCAGAAATTCGGGCGAGCACTGACTCCAACCGGGCCGCAATCTGGGCGACCACCGTCGCCGGTGCCTGGTCCATCGATGCAGCGAGAAGATCACGCATCGCCTGGAGCGTGACGAGCTCGTCGCCACCGGAAGCAGCGGCGGCAACAGACGCTGGTTCGTCGACCTCTGCGGGAAGATGACGATGGCAGAACGGCTCGACGTTTGACCGGCACGGCTTCCCGGCTTTCGTTGTCGCTTGGCACATCAGCCCACCAGCCTCAGTTGCTCAGACCCCGGACCGGGGGTCACTCAGTTTTTGACCCCCCTACTCGCCTCGTATGTAGAAGAGAAGCTAGCCGGGTCATAACAGATGCACGCCAACCAGAAAAACGGGGTGTGGCCTTTGTGTTTGCGGCCGGGTTTTCATGGCCAGTCGTATCCGGTGGATCGTCGGCGGTTGCCGGTGACGGCGCCTCGGCTGGTGTTGCAGGTCGATGCTTCGGGTGCGAGCCAGGGGCCGGGGGGTGGGGTGGTTGTGGTGTTGAGCCAGGGTGGGGGGTTGCGCGAGCCGTCGATTGTGTGGCCGGCTTGCCATGTCGGACGCTTGCCGTTGGTGTGTGGCTGGTGTTGGTCAAGGGTCAGGCCGCAGGCCCAGCAGATGGTCGACGGGTTGGCTCTCGCTGCCCGTCGGACCATGGCCGAGTGGCGCTGGTGGGTGCCCCGGTGGTGGTGCTTGTTTGCCATAGGGGTGGCCCCCGGATGTGTTCGACGGGGAACGACAAACGGTCTACCCGCTCAGGGGCAGACCGCTGCGATTAGGACAGTACCCATTTTGGGGGCGGGTTGCAAGTACCCGGATGGTGTGTTACGGCGCGCCATGCTGCGGCAGGCGGGGTCTAACAGGGTCTAACAGCACGGTCGTCATGGTGCGGGTCTGGGCTGATCGACTCGACATTGCCGTCATCATCGGGGCTCACTGTCTGGATGGAGACGCTCACTGAAGGCGGAGTGATTCTGAACATCGGACGCCTCTAGACGCGACCGGGCCCCGGCTCCCGCAATCGCCGTAAGGCGTCGCCGGCTCCTCCGGGGCTCCCGATACCCCTCTACTATCGGCTACGCCGAGCATTTCTGCAACCTTTTTGGGGGATTCAACTGGCGGGCGATCTCGTGGCTGATCGTCATGCTGCGTCTCCGCCGTGGTGGTCGAGGTCGGCGCCTTGCGAGATGCCGTTGGTGGTCATCCATGTTTGCACCGAGGCGATGTAGTCGTCGATCGTGCGGCCGGCGTGCGACGCACTCTTGCGGCCGGTGAGGTGCGAGTAGCACAGCATCCGTCCGTCGCACGGGTGGACACGTTCGGAGCGTTTCTTTCCGCCGGGGTACTCGCGGCCGCATGCGTCGCAGGTCCCTGCGCCTGGGCGGAACACGGCGGTCGAGTCGAATGCGGTGTCGGTTGCTTCGGCCATCGGTTTCGGTGGGATGGTGGGTCTTGTGAGTGCTGAGCCGGGGGCGAGGGCGCGTTCGAGGACACGGGTCGCCCAACGGTGAACGACAGCGACCTGAACGAGGTTGACGTCGTCGCCGGGGCGGTGGTTCAGGGCGGCGGCCACGGTCGGGTCCGAGTGCCCCGATGATGCGACTGCTTCGCCCAGTGCGTTCGCCGACAGCCCGTCGAGAACGAAGTCGTGCATGCGACGCAGCACCAGCGCGTGGTCGGAGATCCCGTTCCACTGCTCGATGATGTGGGCCATACCGGCCAGGTCGTCGGCCATGTCGCGTTCTGTGAACCTGATCATGTGGGCTCCTGGTTCTGTTTGAGGGTGGTGGGGTTGCCGGCGGGTTTGCCTACGGGTTGGCCGTTGGTGGTGGCGCATGGGCCGGGGTGGTGTTTGTGGATGTCGCATGGGCCCCAGGTAGTGGGGTGGTTGCAGCGGGGGCGGAGTTGCATCAACCCCACCTTGCTTGGTCGATCGCTTCGGCGATCTGTTTGCACGCTGCCAACGAAGGCAACCGGATCGATTGGCCGGTATCGGCGAACGGTGCGCCGCCGTCGAGGGTGATGACTTCGCGTAGTTCCCAATCTGCGAACCCTTGTAGTGCGTGCCAGGCCCAGTTGGGGCGCGAATGTCGCCACCAGGAACCGGCTTCGCCATGCCAGCCGGTCATCGGATGTCCTTTGCAAGTCGGACCGGGACCGGGACACTGGCAACCCACCACGACGAGGGGTCGGAGAACGCCTCAAGGATTTCCACGGCGTCGCTGTTGAACTCGTGGCGGATGTCTACCCACCGGCGGCACCGGGTCTGGTCCGTAACCTTCCATCGGGTTTCCATGCGGTCGCAGTCGAGGATGGTGCTTGTCAGTCCGACAGCGTCACGGGCCGGATCGGGCAGCGATGTCATCCACGACAAGGACGACCCGAGCAGGGGATGGGGAGTCGGGTTCAGGAACCCGGAGCGGCCGAGACCTTCTGCGCCGTGCGAGCAGGTGAAGTGATACAGCGGCTTGCGTCGGTTCTTGCTCATCGGCACCACCAGACGGCGGCAGCCCACGGGGCCGCGGCGGCGGTGATAGTGAGCATGGCGGCGGCGAACTGGCGGGGGTCGAACGTCATCACCACGACCCAGACCCAGACCGCGACCGCGACCCAGACCGCGACCGCGACCACGACCGCGACCCCGACCCCGACCCCGACCCCGACCGCGACTGTTCAAGGCCGATACGGGCAACAGCAGCAGACATCACTTCTGCTCCCCAGACCCAGACCGCG
>Ga0222664_1000316_pt1 | contig 32374 bp, 33 predicted proteins | sample AntAcemetagen604_FD_181147 | JGI IMG/M metagenome (GOLD analysis project Ga0222664, IMG submission 181147) | Saline water microbial communities from Ace Lake, Antarctica - #604 | ecosystem: Environmental > Aquatic > Non-marine Saline and Alkaline > Saline | place: Antarctica: Ace Lake... | reverse complement strand
CGACGCCCAGCACTGCCCAGCCCTGCCCAGCCGACGCCCAGCCGATGCCCAGCACTGCCCAGCCGATGCGCCTTGGTATCACGTGACACCACGCCCAGCCAACGCCAGCCCGTGCCAGCCGATGCCCAGCCAACGCCAGCCCGTGAGCGATTGCCAGCGCGCGACTTCGGGGCTGCCCCCACCCCCTCGGTTCCCTCATACCCACGGCATCCTACAACCCACCTGGGAAAAAAATGAAACCCAACGTGTGATGATCCTGGGCTATACAACCTATAAGCGTATACACAAATAGGTTGACAAACGCTAAAAAATGTAAACCTATACACTGCCAAGGTATCACGTGATACCCATAAAAATAAACGACCGCATTGACTTACGGGGACCACTCTGCCTATGCTAGAGGTCTAAGGTGTCGAGCGCAGGTCTTTTCCCCGCCTATGCTCCGCTGAGGGACGCTAGGGGGCGGCGTCTAATAAAAGGCCCCCACAAAATTTGAGAGGAGCCATGGCTAACACAACGAACCGCGTCACCAAACGAGCCCGCACCTCGCTTAACGAGCAGGAGCGCCTGTGCATCGACCGCTATTTCTCCAACAGCTTCAACAAGACCGAAGCGATGACGTTCGCGAAGTACAAGCACGCTGAGGGCTACATCAAGCGGTTCTTTGAGCGCCCCATCATCGCGGATGAAGTCGAGCGCCGCATGAGAGTGCTGACGAAGAAAGCCAACGTCACCGCTGAGATGGTGCTGGATGAGGTCCGTAAAGTGGCCTTCACAGGCTTAGGCGACCTGCTGACGGTGCAGAGCGATGGTTCGGCTATTGTGGACCTGTCAGACCTCACGGACGATCAGCGAGCAGCGCTGTCGGAATTTAAGGTTGAGAGCTATCTGGACCCCTCCGAGGTCGACAAAGAGGGCAAAGCGGTCGTGGTCAAGAAGTACCACATCAAGTTCCATGACAAGCTCAACGCGCTGGAGAAACTTGGCCGGTACTTCAAGCTGTTCACGGAGAAGGTCGAGATCACAGACACCACCTTGGAGGATCGCATCCTCAGGGGTAGAGAGCGCGCCCGACTTGGCCATCACGTACCAGCAGAGGAGACCGGGGATGAAGAGACTGTACACTAACGTCAAGCGCAGCATCTACATACGCTGGGGCGACGTGTTTGATATCACCACCGGCCTGTGCATGGTCGCGGGCGTAGCTGCTTTCCTGATCTGGATTTTCTAGGTATCACGTGACACCAGACGAACAGATTGCTGACGATCTAGCGAACTTCTACGCGGACCCATTGGGGCACGTGATGTATTCGTATCCGTGGGACACCGAGCCCGCGATCCAGATGGTCAAGCTCCCCAAGAGATACCAGGGCCGCTTCGACAGCGTGTGGGGTCCGGATGAGTGGGCCTGCGAGTTCCTCGACGACCTAGGCTTTGAGATCGCTACCAGGGGCTTCGACGGACGGAACGCGGTAGAGCCAATTCGGTACGCCACGGTTTCAGGCCACGGGATCGGCAAGTCCGTCATCGCGTCCTGGCTCATCAAATTCATCATGGACACCCGCCCGCGATCCAAGGGCACGGTGACTGCCGGTACCGACAACCAGCTTCGCACCAAGACCTGGGCCGAGCTTGGCAAGTGGAACAAGATGTCCGCGACGGGGCACTGGTTCGACTACAACACAGGCCGGGGGTCGATGTCCCTCACGCACAAACGGTTCAAGGAAGACTGGCGCTGCGACGCCCAGACCTCCCGCGAGGAGAACTCAGAGAACTTTGCCGGGCAGCACGCAGCCGGCGGTACGTCCTTCTACGTCTTCGATGAAGCCTCCGCCGTCCCCGACAGCATCTACAAGGTGCGGAACGGTGGGCTGACGGATGGCGAGCCTATGGTCTTCGACTTCGGCAACGGTACCCGCAACTCTGGCCAGTTCTATGAGGAGTGCGAAGGCACCCTCAAGCATCGCTATCGCACAAACCACATCGACAGCCGGTCGGTGCAGATCACCAACAAGGCGTACCTACAGGAACTCATCGACGATTTCGGGCTCGACAGCGACATCGTTAAAGTCCGCGTCCGGGGTATGTTCCCCTCGTCCAGTTCTATGCAGTACATGCCCACGGCGGATGTCCTCGGCGCCATGGATCGCCCGCTGGTCACAGACCGCTTCGCCCCGCTGGTGATTGGCGTTGACGTGGCCCGGTTCGGAGACGATGACACGGTTATCTACCCGCGCGTGGGGCTCGACTGCCGCTCATACTTCAGTCGCGAGAAGTGCGTCTTCAATGGCCTCACAGGCCCACAGATCGCAGACAAGATCATCAAGCTCCAAGAGGAGTTCCGCGACATGGGCATGGAGTGCGCCGGCCTGTTCGTTGACGGTGGTAGCATCGGCGCCAGCGTGGTCGACCATCTGGGGTTCCTCGGCGTAGACCACGTTGACGTGAACTTCGGAGAGATGTCGGCTGAGCGTGAGTTTCGCTACGTCTCGGACCAGATGTGGGGCACGCTCAAGAAGCAGTTGCCGCGCATCATGCTCCCCCATGAGTTGACCGACGAGGGCAAGGAACTCAAGGACCAGTTGACCCAGCGCGAATATGGGATTACATTGGGGAATAAGATACATCTGGAGAGTAAGAAAGATATGAAAGCGCGCGGCATCGGATCGCCCGATTGGGCTGACGCACTGGCATTGACCTTCCGCTCTCCTGTTCGGCCTCGCTCTAACCCGGCGGGCGCGCAAGCGAAGCCGAAAGAGGCGACACACGAATATGACCCGTTTGATGGCAAGGAGCGATAAGAATGTGCTTGCCTCCTAAAGCCCCCTCGATCCCGGCTCCCCCGCCTCCTGTAGCGGCGGCTCCTCCGGCGCCCGTGGTCACAGACCAACGTGTGCGCGACAGCCGTGCGAACAACCGGCGCCGTGCCTCGCTCGCGCGTGGACGCGATAGCACCATCCGAAACTCTGGCGTCTCGATAGACACCCGCGCTGCGGACGCCAAAACCTTGTTAGGACAGTAGCATGTGCGTACCCTCAGGCGCAGGCGGCGGCCCAGGCGGCGGCACTTACGAAGATATCACGGCTCTCGGCCTCGGTCTTGGGGCGTCTCAGTCGCAAGCAGAGCTTGGCGCAACCCAGGCGGCGAGCGGGGATTTCTCGGGCTCCGCCAACTACAACCCTCTTGACAAGGGCGCAGACGATGCGCTGAAGGCTGGGAACAGGTCCCACGCCCAGGCGGCGAGCGGGGATTTCTCGGGCTCCGCCAACTACAACCCTCTTGACAAGGGCGCAGACGATGCGCTGAAGGCTGGGAACAGGTCCCACGCCCAGGAGTTCGGCCTATTCAGCGCAGGCTCCCCCGTAGTGACCAGCCGCCCAGGCGTCCGCACGCCCGGCACCCCTAGCGCGGTGGGCACCAACATCAGCACGCCCGGCACCCCTAGCGCGGTCGGCGGCACAGCGAGCCCCAGCGACCCAGGCGGTGACGGCGGAGACGCAGGCGAGCCCGGTGCTCCAGGCCGTGCAGCTTCCGGGCGTGGCGCTCGGTTTAGTCGGTTCTCAGCTTTCCGTGGCGCTCGCGGCTTAGGCCCAGGCGCCCGCGTCGATCAAAAATCATTGTTGGGTATATAGATGGCAGATCAAGAGAACTTCACCAGCAAGCGCGACTACTTCGACAAGCGTCTCTCGGCGCTCAAGACAGAGGCGTCAGGGTTCACGCCCTACTACAAATCGCTGTCTGAGTTTATCTTGCCGCGACGGGGCCGGTTCGATTTGGCTGACCGGAACAAGGCCACCGTTACCCACTGGAACAAGATCATCAACAACCGGGCTACCTGGGCGCACGGCGTTGCGCGCTCTGGCATGTTCGCGGGTACCATGTCGCCGTCGCGGCCCTGGTTCGCGTTGGAGACCATGGACCCAGGGATGATGGAGTTCCGCCCTGTTCAGGCTTGGCTGAAGAAAGTCGAGCGGGTGATCTACGACATCCTGGCTGCCGGCAATTTCTACTCGATGGCACCTCAGGTGCTTGGGGAACTCTTACTGTTCGGCACGGGCGCCATGTCGCACGTCGATGACTTTGACCACGTGGCCCGGTTCTACACCCACACGGCGGGGGGATACTACATCTTCCTGGACGACAAGCTTGAGGTCGTGGGGCTCGTACGCGAGTTTAAGATGACGACCTTGCAGATGGTCAAAGAGTTCGGCAAAGAGAACACGTCACAGATCGTTCAGAATGCTTACGGCCTGGGCAACTACGAGACGTTGCACACGGTCGTCCACTTCATCGAGCCCAACCCAGACCATGAGCCCGCACGCCTGGGCAGCCGGTACAAGCGCTGGCGGTCGGTCAAGTATGACCAAGGCGAGACGGACAAAGACAAGTTCCTGTCTGAGGCAGGCTTCGATCAGTTCCCCGCCTACGTGCCGCGCTGGGATGTGACCGGCGAGGATGTCTACGGAACAAGCTGCCCCGCCATGGTGGCGCTGGGCGACATCAAACAGCTACAAGTCGAGGAGAAGCGTAAAGCTCAGGGCATTGATAAGCTGGTGAACCCGCCACTGCGTGGGCCTGCCTCTATCAAGGACAAACCTGTTTCCTCGCTGCCTGGGGGCCTGAACGCTTATGACGGTTCCCAGCACGGGACCAAGCTGGAGCCGGTCTACACGGTGGACCCGAAGCTCCAGGAATTAGGCAAGGACATCGAGGCCGTTGAGAGGCGCGTCGACGCGGCCTTCATGGTCGACCTGTTCCTCGCTATCAGTCGCATGGAAGGCATCCAACCCAAGAACGAGATGGAGCTTAGCAACCGCGACGCGGAGCGGCTCCTACAACTCGGGCCGGTACTTCAGCGCGTCCACGGCGAATGGTTGGACAAGCTCATTGATCGTATCTTCGGTCAGGCGCTCGCCGCCGGTATCCTCCCGGACCCCCCGCAGGAGATCGCGGGGCAGGAGCTACGCACCAAATACGTCTCGTCTCTGGCCCAGGCTCAACGCGCTGTAGCGGCGCAGGGTATCGAACAGACCGTAGGCTTCATCGCCGGGCTTGTAGAAGCCGGGTGGGAAGGGGCCGCCGACAAGCTCGACGCGGTGCAGGCGGTCGACGAGTACGCCCGCGTTATCGGAGCACCCCCGAATATCATTGCGACCGACGAGGAAGTCGCGGCCAAGGGTCAGAAGCGCGCGCAGGAACGGCAGATGGCGCAGATGGCGGAGCTTGCCAAGACGGCGGGCGGTGCCGCAGCGAGTGGCGGCGCAGCTATCAAGAGCGTAGCGGACGCGGCACAGGCGGGTCAGGGTGGCTGAGACAGAAGCAACAGACGACCAGGGGGTAGGCGACAAGGCGGTCGTAAAGAAGTCTAAGACCCGGAGCAAGATACGCGAAGACGAGCGGGTCGCCAACTTCAAGGAGACAGTTTCGACCGCAGGAGGCCGTGCTACGATCTGGCACTATATGTCCTCTGGCCGCCCGTATGGCGCGTCTTACAGCGGTTCTGACACCCATCACACGGCGTATCTCGAAGGACGACGCGGCATAGCCATAGAAATCCTGGATGATTTGTTGACGCACGCGCCGGCAGAGTATATCCTGATGCAGAACGAAGCGGTATCACGTGATGCCAGATATGGAGAAAGGACGGGAACATGACTGATACGAGCGAGGCGGAAGACGCCGGTTTACTCGGCGGGGATGTAGAGGCGGGGGCAACAGATGATGTGGTGAAAACCACTGAAGCAGGAGATGTGGAAGCTACTCCTGAGGAGAAGGCGGCGGCTGAGAAGGCTGCGGTTGAGAAGGCGGAGACCGAAAAGTCCAAGGACGGCACAGCCGACAAGGACACGGAGAAAGCGCCAGAGAAGTACGAGGACTTTGTTGTCCCGGACGGCATGGAACTCGACAAAGGAAAGGTGGAGGCGTTTACGCCCCTGGCGCAAGAACTGGGCCTTAATCAGGAACGAGCCCAGAAGCTTGTAGATTTCTTTGCTGAGCACGTGAAGACCGAGACAGAAGCCCAGCATGAGAGTTGGGCCACAGAAGTCAAAGAATGGAAGACCACTGCGGAAGCCGACCCTGAGTTCGGTAAGGACAATTTCAAGGCGTCCGTCGCAGGGGGAGCAGCGGCTATCGATACGGTCATGGGTGACGAAGCCCCGGCCTTCAAGGCGTTGCTCAATAGCACACAGTTGGGTAACCACCCCGAGGTTATTCGGTTTATGTACCGAGTTTCCAAGGCGATTGGAGAGGACAAGCTGCACTTTGGCAAGTCTGAAGAAGCTCCAGCCGACGCGGCCTCAGCTATGTACCCCACGATGAAAAAGTAACATAAGGAGCGCACTCTAATGGCTGCACTTTCCGCCTCTAACCCCACCCTCCTGGACCTCGCGAAGGCCACGGACCCGAATGGGGCTATTGCCTCGATTGTGGAAATCCTCAACGAGACAAACGAAATCCTCTCGGATATGACGTGGATGGAAGGCAACTTGGCAACTGGCCATCGTTCGTCCATCCGTACCGGCATCCCGACCCCGACATGGCGCAGGATGTACGGGGGCGTCCAGCCCAACAAGTCCACGACCACGCAGGTCACGGACAACACTGGTATGCTGGAAGCCTTCGCGGAAGTCGATAAGGCCCTCGCGGACCTGAACGGCAACACCGCCGCTTTCCGCCTCCAGGAAGATCGCCCCCACATCGAGGGCCTGAACCAGGAAATCGCCAGCACGCTGATCTACGGCAATGAGACGACCGAGCCCGAGGCTTTCACCGGCTTCGCCCCGCGTTTCAATTCGTTGAGCGCACCGAATGGCGACAACATCATCAACGCTGGCGGGTCCAGCACCGACAACGCGAGCATTTGGCTTGTTGTCTGGGGGCCGCAGACGGTCCACGGCATCGTTCCGAAGGGCTCCCAGGCCGGCCTCCAAATGAAGGACTTTGGTGAGACGGTTATCGAAGATGCCTCAGGCGGCAGCAACACCGGACGCTACGTCGCGTACCGGACGCACTATCGCTGGGACGCGGGTCTAACGATCCGGGATTGGCGCTATGTCGTTCGGATTGCCAACATCGACAAATCGTCTCTGTCGGCGGTGTTCGCTAGCGGCGTGTTCGCTAGCCCGAGCGCGCATCTTCCGGACCTGATGTTCCAGGCGATGGAGCGTGTGCCTAACCTTTCGGCTGGCCGTGCGGCATTCTACATGTCCCGCGACATCCGTACCTGGGTTCGGCGCCAAACGGCGACCGCTACACAGGGTTCGACCCTGACCAGCGAAAACGTCGGTGGTAAGCCGGTGACTTCGTTCCATGGCATCCCGCTTCGCCGTTGCGATGCGCTGTCGGCGGACGAAGCAGAGGTCACGTAAGCCCATTCTCGGTTAGGGGCTGGTGTCACGTGATACCAGCCTCCCCGGAAACTTCTCACTAAGGAGAAAAACACTATGAGTATTCTTGACCAACGGCTCGAATTTGCCGATGCAGTGTCCGCCGCGATTGAGGCTGGCACCGCGAATGTGGGCGACACTATCGACATCAGCGTCGCCCGCGACGTTGGCCAGGGGCAACCCCTGTACGCGATCATCACCGTCGCCACCTTGTTTGACGGCGGCGCCACCACGACCGGCACCACGGCCTTTCAGTTGGTGTCGGACAGCACGGCCACTCCTTCGACGGACGGCTCGCAGACGATCCACGCAACCACGGATGTCATTCTCGGCACCTCGCTGGTCGCGGGCTTCCGCTTTGTGATCCCGTTCCCGGCGGGCGACAATGCCAACGGCGCAGTTTACGAGCGCTATGTCGGCATCCAGCAAGTCCAAGCAGAAGAAGGCGAAGATGACGGCGTGGTAAACGCTTTCGTCACCCTCGACAACATCGGCTGGACCTCACAGCCTGACGCCAGTAACTAGTAGTAACCGCTTACCCGGGGGAGGCTTCGGCTTCCCCCACCACTTTTTTTAGGGAGATAGGGAAATGCAGGTCATTCTGAAACGAAACTTCTTCGATAAGGGCGGCGTCCTTTGGGAGGCCGAAGGCCCGAGCACGCCTATCGAAATACCTGAGCGCCTCCGGGACCACCTGCCCAAGAGCGCGGTTATTGTCGAGGGTAAAGTCCCCACGCCTGAAGCGAAGCCGGAACCGGAGTTGAGAGACTACGATGTCGAGCGCGCGACCCAGGAGGCTGCCGACCAGAAGGCGCTTGAAACCGCAGGCTTGGCCGGGGCCACTGAAGAAGACCAGACCAAAGAAGAACCTACGCCGGTCCTCGATCCGGATGAGCCTTCCGTATGGGAGCTTATCGGCGGCGGCTGGTATAAGGATCAGCACGACCACAAGGAACGCGGTGGCCAGCTTGCCCCTGCGGACAAGGCGGCTGCTGACGAGCGCGCGGCCATCTAACCCCCCAAACTCTAGGAGACCCTGAAAATGACTGTTTACGCCCCTGTTTCTGCCTCTTTTACCGGCGTTGATGATGCGTCGGGCACCTTGACGGTCCCCAGAACCGGCCAGACTTTCGATGTGAACATCTCTGGCACCTACGCCATGGTCATCGACCTCGAACGCGCGGTCGGTAGCGACGAGTTAGCTTGGCGGCGTGTTAAGCGCTGGAACACCGCGAACGCCACGGTCAACGAGACGCTGACTTCGGAGCGCAGCAACGAGAAATACCGGCTAAGAGTTCACACCGATACCAGCGGCACGGCAGTCGTTTCGCTGCGTTTGCTCACGGCCTCGGATCGCAAGGTGACGGATGCCCTCGGCGCCGCGCAGCTTGAGTACAAAGACGATGGCGTGCACGTCATGGGGATCGCCCCCGAGCGCCTCAAAAGCGTCGACCCGGCACAGCGCGTTGCCTGGTTCAATGACTTCCTTGGCGACCTTCTGCCCGACGAGATCGACATTACAGTCGGCAGCGGCACAGCCAACGCGGTTGCTTTGTCCCCGGGTGCTGGTGGCCGCGTCGCCATTACTTCCGCCTCGGACGATGGCGCCATCACGGCCAACGCATCGAGCATTGCTCTGGACGCGCTCGATTGGCGTGCGGACCAAGGCGGGCTCGTCATGGAGACGCGCATCCAGATCGACGACATCTCGGAGGCTTATGTTTTCATCGGCTTCACGGATGTCCTGCCAAGTGGCACGCATGAGGCCCCGATCTTCCTCGTCACCACGGCTATCGACAGTGACGCGGCTAACGCGGTCGGCGTGGCGTACGATGCCGACGGTACCACGAAGGAGTGGTTCCACGGCGGCGTGAAAGCCGACACAGACACCGCCCCGGTCTATTCCGGCTCGGCGCCTGTGCAAGCGACCTACGAGACGGTTCGGGTCGAAGTCGACGCGAATGGTACGGTGCAAGGCTTCATCAACGGCAACCCCATCGGCGACCCGGTGGAGAACGCGGTCACCGTGACCACGCCGCTTGTCCCGACGATCCTTGTGGCCAACCGCTCGGCAAACCAAGTGATCGCCCTCGTTGACTACTGGTACATCGCAGCTAACCGCTAAGTAGAAGCTAGGGGCTAAGTAGAAGCTAGGGGCTGGTATCACGTGATGCCGGCCCCTAGCCTTCTTTTCAATTCGGGAGTAAGTATTTAATGGCTGCCGTCAGCAAAGTCCTAATCGCCAATATGGCGCTATCCAACATCGGGGCCAAGAGTAATATCGAGAGCCTCACGGAAGACAGCGCCGAAGCGAATGCGTGCAACCTCTGGTACGACTGGAGCCGCATACAGACGCTTGAGGCGTTCAACTGGAGCTTTGCCCGGCGGTCGGTGGCCCTGACCACCCACAACGACGACGCGCCCACCAAACGATGGGCCTACCGCTACGTGTACCCCTCGGCGTGCGTCTGCATTCGCGAGATAGAGAACCCGGCAGGCCCGCTCGCTGACCCGGTTGCGTACGGGCTTGAGCTTGGGGATGACGGCGATACGAAGACCATCGTGACAGACCTTGTCGAGGCTGTGGCGCTCTACACCTTCGATCTCGAAACCACGGGCCTCTTTTCGGCCCACTTCATTGACGCTCTGGCGGCGAAGCTAGCCGCTCGAATTGCTTTCTCCCTCACGGGGGACAAGGAGACGGTGGCAGGAATGCAAAATCTATTTGGGGCTTTGATAGTCCAGGCGCCCGTGTTCAACGCCTCTGAGAAGCAAGAGCGAAAACCCCGAGAAGCTGAGCACATTCGCGCACGGTCGGAGTAGCCATGCCCGACATAATCCTCCCCTCTTTTGCCAAAGGCGAGCTAGGGCCTGACCTTTACGGGCGCGTCGATACCTCGGCCTACGCGGTCGGGCTTCGCACTGCCCGGAACGTCATCATCCATCCGCATGGGGGCGTCAGCAACCGCGCGGGCCTGAAATACATCGGGCCTTGTAAGGACCACACGCTTCCCCCCGTCCTCATAGATTTCCAGTTCAAGACCACGGACACCTACATCATCGAGATGGGGAACCTCTACATGCGCTTCATCCGCGAGGATGGGCACGTGCTTGAGAGCGGTAAGACAATTACGGGCGCGACGGCGGCAAACCCGGTTGTCGTGACTACCTCCGGGGCGCACGGGTACAGCGACGGGGAGGAGGTTAAGATTTCCGGCGTTGTGGGGATGACGGAGATCAACAATAAGCGATTTATCGTGGCCAATAAAGCGTCTACCACTTTTGAGTTGACCTCCCAGGTGGACGGCACCAATGTCGATGGCTCGGCGTACACCGCCTATGGCAGCGCGGGCACGGCTGAGAAGGTCTACGAGATCGTATCGCCCTACGCCACGGCGGACCTAGAGACCGTCAAGTACACCCAGTCGGCGGACGTGATGACGCTCACCCACCCGACCTACGGCGTGCGTGAGCTAACTCGCACGGATCACGCCTCTTGGACAATCACAGAGCCCACCTTCGCCCCAACTATCGCGGACCCAGTGTCGGTGCTCGCCACCCCTAGCCCAACCGGCGTGGTGGTCGTTAAATACACCGTCACCGCCATCGCTCAAGACACCTTTGAGGAAAGTCTGCCGGGTGTGTGGACGGCGGGGGCTTTGACAGGCTGCACCGCGACGGCGGCTAACCCGGTCGTGGTGACAAAAACTACACATGGCCTCCTGGACGGAGATGATGTCGAGCTTACGGGGTTCACGGAAATGACGGAGGTCAATGGGCGCCGGTTCCGCATATCCAAGATCGACGCTAACTCGTTCAAGCTGCGCGATGCGGACGGCTCTGGATACGACGCAGAAACGACCGGGGGCACGGTCTCGCCCACATTCCATAGGATCACCAACGGCCACGCTACGCCTAACGCGGTGCTCACGTGGGCCGAGGTCACCAACGCCGACCGCTATGCCGTTTACAAAGAGACGCAAGGCTTGTTTGGGTTGATCGGGGAGACAGAAACCCTCACGTTTACGGACAGCAACATCGCGCCCGACCTGGACCTCTCCCCGCCCCATTTTCGTAACCCCTTCGAGAACGCGGGCAACTACCCCGGCACGGTCAGCTACTACGAGCAGCGCCGCGTCTTCGGGGGATCGAGTAACAATCCCGACACTGAGTATTACTCGCAGACCGGCAACCAGTCGAACTTCACGACCTCAACGCCGTCGCAGGATGACGACAGTATAACGGCTACCCTGGCCGCGCGACAGGTCAACGAGATCAGGCACTTCGTGCCCGGCAATGATTTGCTGGTGCTGACTAGCGGCAGTGAGTGGCGCATCAACTCGGGCAATGACAGCGCGTTCGCCGCGACCACCCTGCGGCAGAAGCCTCAGTCCTATTGGGGCTCGTCTCACATCCGGCCATTGGTTGCCGGCAGCACGGTCCTGTTCATCCCGGACAACAAGGCAGCGGTCAGGAGCCTCGGCTTCTCGTTCGAGATCGACGGGTATCGGGGCAACGATCTCTCAGTCCTGGCGCCGCACCTGCTGTCAGAGTTCACTGCGGTCCGGTGGACTATGGTGAGATCGCCTGACCCCATCGTGCACATGATCCGCTCAGACGGGCAGGTGCTTGTGATGACCTTCAACCAAGAGCAGGAGGTCGTGGCTTGGGCGCACTGGGACACGCTCGGCACCTTTGAGAGCGTCGCCTCTGTCCGCCCCTCGGCTTCAGAGCTAGACGACTACGCCTACTTCGTTGTCAAGCGTAGCATCAACGGGCAGACGGTACGGTTTATCGAGCGCAGCGCCAGCCGAAGATTTACGGACGTGCGCGACTGCTTCTTTGTCGACGCCGGGCTCACCCTCGATACGCCGGTAACCATCACCGCGACCACGGCGGCCAACCCGGTTGTGGTGACGGCGGCGTCCCACGGCTTCACCGACGGGGATGAGGTCGACCTGCGGGGCATCAAGTTCACGGCGGCGTTCGACAGCGACTTCAACGAGACGCAGCCCGACCAGCTTAACGGGCGGCGGTACTATGTCGCGGACAAGACGACCAACACCTTCGCGCTGATTAAGCAGACCGGCGTCAAACACATCACGGGCGCGACGGCGGCTAATCCGGTCGTCATCACCGCCACGGCCCACGGGCACGCGGATGGGGACAAGATCGGGTTGATCGGCCTCGCGGGCATGGTCGAGGTCAACGGGCGCACGTTCACGGTCGCCAACAAGACCGACGACACCTTCGAGCTTACGGGAGAGGATGGCACGGCGCACACCGCGTACACCAACAGCGGCAAGGTCTACCCGACCGAGGACGGCTCTGCCTTCGCGGCCTACGTGAGCGGCGGCGAAGCCCGCCAAGCCTTCCAGTCGTTCTCGGGGCTGCAGCATCTGGCGGGGGCTACGGTCCAAGCCTTGGCCGATGGTAATGTCGTGTCAGACCTCACAGTCTCGGCGCTGGGCGTCATCACGCTGCCCTCAACTAAAGCGAGCCAAGTTACGGCGGGCTTGCGGTACATCTCAGACATCGAAACCCTGGACATCGAGGCTCCTTCTCGGGGCGTGCCGACCACCCAAGGCAAGGACATAAAAATCCCCTACGTGACGGTTCGCTTCCAGAAATCGCGGGGCTTGTTAATCGGGCCTAACACTGCTAATCTGGTCGAGATGAAGCAGCGCGAGTTCGAAGCGTACGACGAGCCTACTAACATTCTGACAGGGGATAAGGAAGTGATGCTCAAACCGAGTTGGAAAAGCAAAGGGCGAGTGTTCATGCGGCAGCGTTACCCATTGCCATTGACTATTCTGGCGGTCATCCCGCATATCGTAGTCGGCTCGCGGTAGTGACTCAGTATGAGGTCGTTCCTGCCACTACGGCGCACGCAGATATCATGGCGCCGCGCATGAGAGACGCGGATGTTAAGGAAGCCTGGGCGTCCCACAAGCTACGGCCCCGCGCGGCCCTGGTTCACGCGGCCCTGGTATCACGTGATCCCAAGGTAGGGCTAGCGGACGGCGAGCCTATTTGCATGTTTGGGATCGGCAAGCTTAGCCCATTCGACGAGGAAGCTCACCCGTGGCTTTTAGGCACGGACCAATTAGAGCAGCACGCCTTCGCCTTTCTGCATCGCAATAAAGCGTATCTAGCAGAGGCGAGGGAAGAACACCCGGTGCTGCGGAATTATGTTGACGCCCGCAATCTCGCCTCAATTAAGTGGCTGACGTGGTTGGGCTTTACGATCTTCCCGGCGGAGCCGTATGGTCCGTTCGGGGCTATGTTCCATCCTTTTGAAATGAGAGCAGAAAGTGTGTAGCATTCAAGCAGCGGGGTTAGCCTTATCGGCGGTGAGCGCCGTCACGTCCTTCATGGGCGGTCGAGCCGCTGCTAAGTCCGCCAAGTCCCAAGGAGAGTACCAAGCCGCCGTCGCCCGCAATAATCAAGTCTTGGCTGAACGCGCGGCTACTGATGCTCGTAAACGTGGCGATGCGGCGGCCAAGTCTGCGCGGCAAGACACGGAGAAGTTGAAAGGCCGCCAGCGCGCCGTCTTAGCCGCGAATGGCGTCGTCGTAGATCGCGACAGCGCCCTCGACATCACGGGCGAGACTTCAGAGATTGGCGAGCTAGACGCCTTGACGATCCGGAACAACGCGGAGCGCGAGGCTGTTGGCCTGGAGCAGCAAGGTCAGAACTTCGGCAGCGAAGCTCAGATGCGGCTAGCCACTGGGATGGGTGAAGCCTCGGCGGCGCGCGTCAACTCCTTCGGCACATTCCTGGGGAACTCATCTAGGGTCGCGGATCGGTGGTACAGCTACCGGAGCGAAGGCGTGAGCATCTTTGGCTAGAGTACCTGAAGCTTCCCAGAAGGTCGCCCCCAGCGGGAGTGCGCCCGTATTCCAAACTGACGGGGGCGCCAATCGTGCTGCGTTCGGGGCCACCGTTGCGGACGCATACTCGCGTCTTGGACAGACTGGCGCTAACGTCGCCAATGACATGGCTGGGCTCGCCCTCAAAATTCAGACTGAGGATAACGAGCGCGTCACCAAAGAGCTTGATGTCAAGTACGGGCAGTCGTGGGCGGTAGCCGGATCAGGCGATGGCACTACGGATAACCAGGGCTACTACGCGACCAAGGGAATGAATGCCGTAGAGGCGTATGACGGCGTGCTGGAGGCCCAGAAGAAGGCCCGCCAGAAAATTACCGAGGGCGTCACCAACAAGCGCGTGCTGCAAAGCTTCGGCCTTGCGGCGGACGCTCGGGACGCCAACGAATTGAAGGTCATGGGGCGCCACGTCTCGAATGAGCGGGTCGTAGCTCAAGACCAGACCAGCCAAGCTCGGATTGACTTGGCCGTCAATGGCGCGGCTGTGGGCTGGGTAGACCCCACCATCATGGACGCTAGCCTAGCGATCATCAACGGCGAGGCAGACAACGCCGCCAAGCGCAAGGGCTTAACCCCCGAGGCGACCGAGGCATTTAAGCTCCAGGAGACGACTAAGGCGGTCACTGGCGCGTTCCACGCAGCCCTAGCTGCCGGCGACACTGTGTCGGCTACGGACCTGCTCAACAGCCGCGCGGGGCTTGTGGATGGGGTGTCCCTCGCGGGCCTACGCGGGGAGCTACGAACCGAAGTCATAACGGTGGCCTCGCAGACCTTGGCAGACGAAGCGTTCAAGCTTTTCCCCGGCGACCAACTTGCCGCCTTGGAGTACATCCGCGACCAGACTGAGGGTGAGCTTGAAGACAAATCTGTAGTCCAGTACCTCAAGCGCGTGAACGAACACAAGAATGTCAGAGATGAGCAGCGGGCTGCTACTGCGGATGGAGTTCGTGAGGCGCTTGAGGAACGGCCCGACATCGCCTTCAATCTTGCTGAGGATGCTGAGGCGGCCTCTCCGACCCTTTCAGGTCAGCTACAGCACGTCCGCAAAAACTCAGACGGGTTAGACAGAGAAGCAGCGGAGAAGATTGTTAAGGGCCGCTGGGATGTTACGAGGTCCGAGGACGCTGATACGCGGCGGGAGATAATTGAGGGGCGACAAGACCTGGATGAGGAAATTCAGCGGCGTCTTATCGAACGGCCCGATGAGGCCGCCAGTCTTGCTGATGCCGCTCAAGCAGCGGGCGGCAGCGACTTAGACCAGCGGAAATATATCAAAGCCAACGCTACCGGGCTAGACAGAGACGCGGGCCTCGAGGTTCTCAAGGCTCGTCAGCAGGCGCTACGGGCTGACGTGTCTGAGGTGGACCGGCTAGACGCCGTACAACGTGCCAAAGACGCCGAGGCGTTGGCTTCTGACGCGCAAGAGGTAGTAGCTAAGGCTTGGGAGAAATTCCCCGACCCTGCACAGACCGCTGAGCGGCGCGAGTTTGCCGACGACAACTCTAACGGTAAGATACGGAATGCGGCGAAAGCGGTACTGCGCGCTGACCTAAGTGCGGCGCGCGGGGATACGCAAGCCCGCCGGGGAGACGCGGCGGCGAACCTGTCGACCGACGCGCAGAACGTGGTTCAGGCTGCTCTTGCGGAAAACCCCGAGGCGACGCCTAGACAGGTCCGTATCGCAATTAAGAGTAGCTCGACCGGCGACGCTCAGAGAGAGGCGCTGCGGGAGTACCAGCTTTCGTTGAACGCCACGGAGAGTGATCGCAGCACCATATCCCGGATCGAAGCCAACGCCCGGGCGCTCACCAATCAGCAGTTTGCGGAGGACGAGCGCGACCGTGTGGCCACTCAGAGGACGGTTCGGGCTAACGCCTTGGCTGTCGTTCAAGGCGGCGGCGATTGGCGGTCTATGGCCGCGCCCGCGAAGGATTTGCTTACGCTCCAAGAACGTGCTGCGTTGGATGCGTACGCCCTCCAGGTGGCTAATCCTAAGCCGCCCCATACTTACGATCGGTTGTTCCTCGACATCATGGGTATGTCCGTCGAGGACTTGAGCGACCCGAATAACCCGGCAGTCAACCTCACCTTTCTCCGGCCTAAGCTGAACGACCAGCAGTTCTCGATAGCGCAGGCTCGGATCGCTGCGGCCCAAGACCCGAAGGCCGGTCAAGCAGCCTCGATATTCTCCGAGACGCAGATGCTCAACGCGCGCCGTGACGAGCTTGGGTACAAGCTGTCTAGCAAGGACGACAAAAGAGATTGGGCGCACATCACGGTGATGTTCCAAGAGCAGGTTCTCGAAGCGGATAAGAACAACGGCTCGACGGCTTTGACTGACGCGGATAAGATGGAAATTCTCCACAAGATCACGGACACTGTAGCGGTCCCCAACGCAGGATTTTGGGATGCGAACAACCAGAGGTTTGGGATGATAGACGTACCTGACGAGGACCGCGCCGCCATCCTGAGACACCGGCCTGACGCTACGGCTTTTGAGATTACTCAGGCGTATCTAGCTAAGAAGCGCCTGGAGCAATAATGGCTGAGAAATCTTTAGTTGACACCTACCGAGACATACTAAGCAAGAAAGAGGAGCCCGCACCCGCCCTGGAGCCCCTCGTCCCTGACCCTGTAGCCGCGCCTGTCGTTGAGCCTGCGCCGGTCGCGGTAGACAAGGCTGCCGACCCTTATGAGGCTATTCTTCGGGAGCAGGAGGAGGCTACTCAGGCGTCCACGGGCGAGACCCTGCGCCGTGCCCAGGAGCGCGACGCAAAGACCGCTGCGGATGACGTAGCTCTCGGGAAGCGCGGTGGCCTGGATGACGGCACTGTCTCTCGCAACCGGGACGAGCTAAAGCCGCGTGACAAGGCTGCCGCGTTCTTGAACTCTGCCACTGGAGCCCCGGTGACGCGGGCTTTCGTGTCCGACCCTGTAAACGCTGCCCTGGCCCAGAACGATGGCGAGGCGCTCAGCATATTTGAGCACGTGTTCCGCGCTGCCGACTTTGAGCATGACATGTGGAATGCGTTTGGCTCAGGCGGGGTCCGAATGTTGGGCAACTCTCTTGAGGGGTTCGGGGAGATGTACCGGACTTTCACTAACACGGTCTTCACTCGGCCTATGCACGCGGCCATTTCGGTCGTTGGGGGCAAAGACTTAGCGGACGCCATAAAAGAAGGGCAGAGCGGGATTTTGCCTTGGTACTTGTCCCCCGAGGGCGTTTTGAAAGGCGCAGGCGGCACAGTCGTCCAGGCGGCGGACCATATCGACCCCTTAGCCCAAGGCAAGCGCGACGGGCTGTTGTTTGAGGTTTTGGGGGGCACCGGCCAAGTAGCGGCTAACATCGCGGTGGCGCTGTTCAGTGGCGGGTTAAGCACCTTATCGCTGTTCGCGCAAGGCGCTGACATGCAGGCGGAACGGGCCGAAGCAGCCGGGGTTGACCGCGACAGCGCAGTAGCAGACACGGCGATCCTAGGAGGCGGCATCGTTACGGCTGCTACCGAGAGAGCGCAACTGAAGTTCCTGTTAAAGGGCCTTCCTTTGAGCACTCATAAGTTAGTCGAGCGCCTCCAACTAAACCGTTTGTTCGCGTTCATCCCGACTAGAGTAGCTGACAAGATCGTGCAAGTCATAGGAGGCGCTGGCTCAGAAGGCGCGCAGGAGATCGTCGAGGGCATTGGGCACAACCTCATCGCGATGGGCTTGTATGATGACACCGGCACCCTCCTTGGCGGTGCGATGCACGAAGGTAAAGTCGCGGCTATTGTCGGCGGCGTTGTCGGCCTCGCGATCCCTGGACGCCAAAGAGCCGTCCAGCGAAAGAAGCAGAATGACATACTGCATGAAACCGCGCTCGAAGCAGAGGTCACCGAGCTATCTCCTGACGAAGCCGCCGACTTCCGCGTAGGCGTGTCGAACGCCTCAGGGGGTCAGTCGGTGTTTGTGCCTTCGGAAGAAATCCTTAAATGGGCTCAGGCCCAGGATCAGGGTGTGGTCGCGGCGCTGCGTACGCTAGGCGTGGAAGACCAGATGGCAGCCGCTATACAGAATGGGGGAGAGGTGGAAATCTCGGGCGAAGTGTTCGCCTCAACGGTTATCCAGGACGAGAATATCTACCCGGCGCTGGCGGACCACATCCGCTACGAAGCTGACGGAATGTCTCTTAAGCAGGCTAAGGATGTCACCGAGATTGTGCCCGAGATGACTGAGGCGGTCGACGCTGAGATCGCTGAACTCAAGGCTGTCGAGGAGCCCACCGCCGCGCAGGCGGAGCAGTTGACCCGCCTAGAGCGGACCAAGAAAGCGATCCAGGGTTTCGCCTCCGGGGAAGACATCGACATCGCGGACGTGATGAACGAGACCACGAAAGAAGTGATGGCTGAGGTCGACCGCCTCGCCAACAAAGCCTTGGCGGACCAGAACAGCTTAGACGAGGTTCTCCTACAGGGCCGCATCCAAGAGATCGACAGCCGCTTAGAAGACCTCGACCGGCGGATCATCCAGGCTTCAGATACGGTTGCGACCCGTGAAAGCGAAGGTAAACCTACGGTTCGCGATCAGGCGAAGGTGAATAAGCTGGTCGCTCAGCGGGACAAGCTGGAGCAGGAGCAGGCTGATCTGGCCCTACGCGCGGGCATAACGACTGAGGACGTTCTAGCGACCCCGGTTGCCCCGGAGGTCCAGGCTGAGAATGAGAGCTTAAACCAGGAACTTGAGAGCTTGCAAGCCGAGCGCGAGGCCCTGGTATCACGTGATCCCACGCTACTGGAGGAAGCCACCGATGAGACAATCGCGCAAACGACTGACGAGGGGGGTTCGACGGCGATCCCAGGACGGGAACAGCTTGCCGCCCTTGACGCCCAGATCGAGGCAGTCCAAACAGCCCTCGCCGCCAACGAGCGCCAGTTCGACCAGAAGCCCGGAAGAAAAATTGTCGCCGTCAAAGCCGACCGCCTCCGCGCCCTCGGGGTCAAAGCCTCGCGCCAAGCCTCGCGCCAAGTCCGCGCCGCGTTCAAAGCAGGCGCCCGCCTAGCGCGCAAGGATGTCAAGGAAGCCCAGACGGCGTTGATTAAGCTGCTGCGTGGATCAGGACTGAAGCCCAAGGACATCGCCAAGTTCGTCAACACCATCCGGGATGTCCAGACCGCAGAGCAGCTTCAGAAGCGCCTGCCGGCTATCCAGGCGCGCGTTCTGAGGCTGGTCGAGGCACAGCGTAAGTCCGACCTGAAGAAGGCCCTGAAGAAGCTCCTGAACCGTACCAAGTCGAAGAAGGCGATCCCCCTCGGGAAGTTCACCCCGGAGATTAGCCGCGTCCTGGGCGTGTTACGTGCGGCTATGAGCCTCGCCCCGGTGGAGGCGAGGGAGCGGCTGAAGAACATCGGCGGCCTCGTCGAGAAGGCTGGATCGCAGGAAGACCACGGCGCAGCGAGCGACCCGACTAACATCCTGGAGAACCAAATCCTGGCGCTAGTGGGCGACCCCGATAACGTCAGCGCGAACGACCTGGAAAACACCCTGTTGGCCATATCAGAGGTCGTCATCGAAGGCCGCGCGATCAACAAGTCTAACCGCCTCCTGGCGAAGTTCAGGGAAGACGAGCACCGGGATGCGTTGCGGGAGGCTATCGGCCCGGAGCGCAACAAGCCCAGCACCAAGGGTGGGCGTATAATTCAGAAGACAATCGACAAGGAGGCCACGTGGTTCCTTGGCTGGTCCGGGGGTTGGTGGAACAAGCTTCAGCGCATTATGACCACCAGTGACGCTGAGTTGGCGAATGGGGTCATCGACAACCTTAGCTTGTTCAAGGAGACCCGCGCCTTCGAGGCCGGCAAACGCCAGATGATCGAGCGGTGGACGGGGCTTATGGCGGAGGCCACAGGCTTGTCCGAGACCGAGTTGCATAAACTGCTCCTCGCCTCGGGTTCAGAGACCGTCAATCTCAACGACAGCAGGCAGATGCTTCACTCGGACGGCGTGATGCGCTACATCTCGTTCACCCGCGCGGAGCTACGTAAGCGCGTCATGGAGATGAAGAACCCCCAACTATGGGAGTTGGCGCAGAATAAAAAGAGCAACAAGTACACTCCTGAAATCTTGGAGGCGATGGAGCTTGAGCTAACCAACAAAGACCGCGCGATCATCGCCGCCCAGCTTGAGTTCTACTCCGAATACTACGAGCGCATCAACAAGGCGTACGAGGAAGCCCATGGCACGTCGATGCCCCGGATCGATTTCTACTCCCCCATCTCGCGGGCGTTTGAAGACGGTACCGTGGATGAGTACCTGAAAGGCGCCCTCCACCTCGGTAGCACTGCGCCGGGTAGCCTCAAATCTCGCAAGCCCAGCCTGCGCCCCCTACGTGATCGAAGCGACATCGAAGTCCTCACGTCCCACATCATTGAGATGGAATACTTCATCGCCTACCACAAAAAAGTGTCGCTGATAAACTCAGTCTTCTTCGGCAATAACGCCGAGATCATCACCTTGATCGAGAAGAACTACGGCAAGCGCATGGCGCAGACGATCCGCAATGACATCGAATACTTCGCCAAGAAGGGCACGATGAACTCGGAGATCGGCGCCAAGGGCTACCTCACCCTGATCCGTAACTTCGGTGCGGCGCAGCTATTCGTGAAGCCTCAGATCGCGCTGAAGCAGCTTGCCTCGTTCGCGGCCTTCAGCGACAACGTGCCGTCGCACTTGTTCATCGCCGGGCTGCTAGACTTCGCGAAGAACCCGCGCGCTGCCATGCGGGTTATGAAGAAGTCAGACTACTTCGCCAATCGCGGCATCAACATCGACAAGGACTTTTCCGATCTCGCGGACGACCAGGGCGGGCGTCTCCTGAACTTCCTCGGTCGAAACCCTAAAATGGCCAAGCTCATGGCCCTCAATATCCGCCTCGGGGATAAGGGCGCGATCCTGGTGGGTGGGTACGCCCACGTTTACGCGATGAAGAAGCAGGGCAAGACGACCGGGCAGGCGCTCAGTAGCTTCGAGCGTATCTCCGTTCGCACGCAGCAGTCGTCCGATCCCGACCACATCTCGGAGGCCCAGCGCGGCAGCCCTTTCATGCGCGTCATGGTGCAGTTCATGTCCTCGGCCAACGCGCTGGCCCGGGCAGAATACAGCGCGGTCGTTGAGGCTAGTCGCGGGCGCATCACCAAGAAAGAGCTTGCGAAGCGCCTTGTCGTCTACCACCTCATCATCCCCAACCTGATTATGATTATCGCAAACGGGTTCCAGTGGGAAGGCGAGGACCACGCGCGGGCGTCTCTCCTGGGCGCGTTTAACGGCGTCCTGATCTTCGGAGAACTCATCGAAGCGGCCTTGGCTCTCGCCCTCGGGCAAGACTACTTCGAGCCTGACAGCAGGCACGTGCTCTCTTTCGTGGGCGAGATATATCGGGCCATAGATGACGTGACGGAGAACGGCCTTAGCTGGGAAGATTTCGTTGACGGCACCACCGCCATCGACAGTATGACAAAGGGCGTGGGGTCGCTCACAGGTATCCCGATCAACACCCTATCCAACATGATGCGGGGGCTGGTCAAGGTTGGGGAAGGCGAAGAAACAGCGGGCGGAGCCGGGCTAATGCTAGGATACTCGCCGTATGTTCTCGAAAAGAACGAGCTACTAGACTAATCCTCATCACAATGGTATCATGTGATACCAGTCGAAAGGCGCGCAACTAATGACCCTCGAAGTACAGAACGATCTAGCCAGCGGTACCGGGAACGACAGCACCACAGTCTTCTCGTTCTCGCCTATGGTGATCTTCGCCTCGACTGATATTGTCGTCATCAAGGAAGACGCCAACGGGGACGAGACGACCCTTTCCGAGGGCGCCACCTCAACTACGTACAGCGTGGGGATCACCAATTATCCGGCGACCGGCTCGATCACATACCCGGCTGTCGGCGGAACCCCCCTGGCCACGGGTGAGAAGCTTTGGATCAAGCGCGTCCTGACTATCGAGCAGCAGACTGACCTGGAGAACCAGGGCGGGTACAGCGCTGAAGTCTTGGAGACCCAGCTAGATAAGCTGGCGATGATCGCCCTACAGCTTAACGAAGCTATCAATCGCTCGATCCGATTTCGCCGGTCCGACACGACCGCGCTGCCTTTAGAGATCGTCGATATCCCAGCGGCGGCTGAGTTCCTGCGCGTCAACGATGCAGGCACGGGCCTTGTGTGGTCGGGCGCAGCAGATATCAGCGCCATTGGGCTGCCAGTGTCTATCGCTAACGGCGGCACGGCGGGTATCACGGCTGCGGCGGCGCTCACCAATCTAGGCCTCAGCGCGAACGGTAAATCACTTGTCACTGCGGCGAACTACGCGGCCATGCGGACGTTACTCAACCTTGAGGCGGGCAAAAACCTCATCCTGAACGGCGCGATGACTGTTGCCCAACAAGGGGCTTCGTTTACGGCAGCAACGACGCCCGCAAACAACGATGACACATATACGCTGGACCAGTGGATTTTGCTATCTGACGGCAACGATATTGTTGATGTGGCCCAGGCCACGAACGGGGCTGTTGGGGACTACGCATACCTGCAGGCCGCCGTTGAAACCGTCCAAAAGAAATTTGGTTTTGCTCAAATCCTAATGCAAAAGGATATCATTCCTTTTCTGGGGTCTACGGGCGTTGCTTCTCTGTCGTTCAATGCCCGTGTGGCTGACATAACAAAGTTGGACAACATAAAGGCAGTCGTCCTGTCGTGGGATGGGGCGATTGATACAGTTACATCTGACGTTGTTTCGGCGTGGAACGCGGCGGATACAACGCCAACGTGGGTGGCTAATCTCACGGCAGAGAACACCCCAGCAAATCTATCTGTGACGGCAACCGATACCCGGTACAAGATCGAGAACATTGCGATAGACACGGCAAATCTGAAAAACATCGTTCTGTTTATCTGGTCGGATGCTGTTGCAGACAACGACACGCTCGGGACTGTGCTTCAGATTACAGACGTTCAATTCGAGGAAGGTGCCATTGCCACTCCCTTTGAGCAGGAGGCTTACTCGGTAACACTCGAAAAATGTAAGTGGCACTTTGAACGACTGAACTACAACTCGGTTTCGGACGAGAGTGTCATCACATCTTACGCATTCGACACTTCCACTCTGCAGGGCCATCTTGCATACGCCGAAAAACGGAAGGCACCAACGATAACCTCAACGGCGGCGGGCACGTTCGCAGGTCGGTCGGGGGCAAGCGCATTTTCTGCTGGAACATCGGTCGGCCCTGGGAGCAACACTGGTGTTAAGGGTTGCCTGTTCCAGCTAACTGGTAGCGGTGCGCCTTGGACAGCAGGCCAGGGCGGTGAGATACGGCGAGATGGCACCGACACTTGCTACATTGATGTAGATGCGAGGCCATAGAATGGACACATACAGATTTCAGGACCCAATGCACAACAACGTGATTGTTGAGCACGATGATGGTCGCGTCAGTGGGTTCGGCAAGGGAAGCAATCGTTGGGACCAGATGGTTGCAGACGGCATCACCCCCGCCGGTTGGGCTGACCCTCGCACGCCGCAGCAAATCTACGACCAAGATGTGCTTGCGCCTACAGATGCGGCGATGCTTTCGCCCCGGCTGATTGAGGAACTCTATGATTGGGCGGTGAACGGGGTTGCCCTGCCGGACAAGAGCAAGGTCAAGTTTGGCCCGCTGATGGCTGACCGCAAGGCCAAGCGTGCGGCTCGTCCGTAATGGCAGGCGTACAGCACACCCTGAGAGAAGCGGTAACGCACACCTTCACAGGTAACAGCGCAATCAAAAGCGCCATAGATTTTGGGGCGGTCGGTATCCTGGCCGGCGTGTTTGTCGAGTTGCTGCCGGCGGTAGTTTTATTCTTCACGCTCATCTGGGCTGCGGCCCGGGCGTACAACGAAGTCATGCGGGCGATCAACAACCACAAGGACCGCAAAACCAAAAAGGGGTAAGCTGTGATACTATCCACGATCCTCAGCGTAGTTACTGGTGGCCTCGGCGGCGGCCTGCTACGCCTAGCGCCTGAGCTAATCGGGCTGTTCAAACGCAAGATGGACTACAAGCAGGAGATGCGCCTGCGAGAACTAGACGCGGAGATCGCCGCGAAGCATGGCGCCCAGCGGCTACAAGAGATCGTCGAAGGCGGCGCCGTCAAGCTAGAGCTAGCCCAGGCAGACGCCTACCGGGAAGCACTCAAGGCGCAGTCGATCAAGAGCGGCATCCCTTGGCTCGACGGTATCAACATATCCGTCCGCCCCGTCATTACCTACGGCTATTTCTTCTGGTTCGTTGTGTCGCACGTAGCGGCCATGTGGGTGACCGAAGAAGTCTACAGTCGCATGTGGGGGCCAGAGGAAAGTCTGGTGCTTTCAGGTATTCTCTCGTTCTGGTTTGTGAACCGTGTCATCCACCACTCCCGCACTAACGCACCTCGTTAAGACCTTCGAGGGGTTCCATCGTCAGGTGGTGTCACGTGATACCATCGAGGCGGTGCCTTACCTGTGCCCTGCGGGGTACTGGACCCTCGGCTATGGCCGTCTCGTCCCAGAGGATCACCGGCCCATCTCGGAGCCCACGGCTTCTGATTGGCTCGACCACGATCTGCTGAAGTTCTCGGCGGCTGTCATGCGCCTGATCGACGTGCCCCTGACGCTAGGTCAGTTCGACGCCCTCACAAGCTGGACGTACAACCTCGGCCCGGGGAGGCTTCGCACCTCCACGCTGCGGCGGGTTCTGAATGATGGGGAGTATGGCGAAGTGCCCGAGCAAATGCGCCGCTGGGTGTTCGGCGGCGGCGTCAAGTTGCCTGGGCTTATCGCGAGACGTGAGGCCGAGATCGGCCTATGGTTTAGCTAGCGCCTAGGCACTTGGTGTCGGGGCAACTGTCTGGATGCACACAGCCCACGTCGAGCTTACATTTCCTGTCCCTCTTAACTTCGGCGCGTATGGCGTCGCATCTCGGGCATTGCTCCCCAAGCTCGGTATGATCCACCGCAGGATCGTCGGGCTGTACGTTGTCGATCACCCAACCGGCCATGTCGTCAAAGCGTTTCTTCCAGCCGTCCTTGAGCTTGGGCGGGCGGTCGTCCACCATCATGCCGTTGAAGTAGGCGTCGTACAGGACGGCGAGCGAGGCTGCCGCTTTCAGCAGGTGGTTCAGGCGGCTCTCGGGATCGTCGTCTTCCCCTTCAGAGAATTGGTCGATGTGCCCCTGCGCCGCCGTGCAATAGACGCTAGCGCGGACCGGAGCTACCCGGTAGCCGTGGCCTGAGTATTTGCGGGCGCCCTCAAGCATGGCGATGCCGACACCGTAGATGAAAGCCTTGGATACGTACCAAGCCCCAGTCCTGCGAATGCCTATGGCGTCTTTCGGGTTGATGTCCATTAGATGTGGTACTCCTCAGGTTTGATTTTCAGGCCCTTGCAGATGTTATCGTAGGTGGCCAGGAAGTGCCCCTTAGCGTCGGGCGCCGACCAGCACTGGATGTAGACGTGCGGCAGGGGGTCTTGGTGGTCAGACAGCCAAGCCTGCGCCCGAGGGTGGACCGCCGCCTTCTCCAGGGGAATGATGCGGATGTCGAGCTCCTTGATGTAAGCTGCCCACCGAGCGTGGGTGTCGAGCAGGTCGTACTTGACGAAGATGACCTCCTCCAGCTTAGCCTCCAGGCTATAGTAAGCCTCCCCCACTGCCTTCTTGACCGGGCGTGTCAGGTCGTTCAGGTACGCCTCGGGTGCGTCGTGCAGCAGCGCGAGGAAGGCTACGCGGTACATCAACTGATCGTCGGCCCACGTCTCCCGCATGACGTGCCGGGCCATATGGGTCGAGTGCTCCGCGACCGTTAGGGGCTTATAGATGTCGCCCTGTCCCCCGTAGCGTATGTCGAGCGCGAGCCCGTTGGCGATGTCGTTCATGCAGATGTCCTCAGGCCGAGGGTCTTCAGGGTAGAACTTCTTGCCCGAGTTGGTCTGCATCCAGGCGCCGGGTCTATCCAGCGTTGTGTCTAAGTCGTGTTCCATTTCCCGCTCCTAGGTTAAGAGTTCAGTCATCCACGTTCGTAGCTTGGGGTTGTCGATCAGAATAGTCGTCCAAGAAGTGGCGAGGTTAGTGACCACCCGCTCCTCATAGTTCATGGTGTCGTCGGCATCGAGCCGCAGGGTCAGCGCCGCGAACAGCGCGTGCAAGATTTCATGGAGCACGGTGTCGTGCAGGTCCGCGCCCTCCTGCCTATTATCCAGCCGGATCACGCGAGCGCCGATTAGGCAGTCTCCCCATAGCTCCTCCCCGCCGAAGTGCTCCTGGTCTACAAAGCGCAGGGTGTACTGAGCCGCTAGTATCTTGATCTTCTTTGGCGGTTTCGTGTTCATGCCCTCCACCTTCCTTTCCAAATGGTTATGATTGCCCGCTTCCCGTTCGGGTATGTGACGATGTGGCTATGCGACCAAGACGAGGGACCGCTGTTGTATCTCAGGTCCAGGTCGCTGCTGGTCCCGGCGGTGTAGATGCCGTCATGGATGCCTGCGCTGTGGGAGTGCCCGACATTAGCCTTGCGCCCCATCTTAGCGAAGCCGTTGGCCCCGCCGCGAGCACCGTTGGCGCCTAGGTGGCCGTGCATACCACACTCGATGCCGCCGCTGTGGCTCTTGGCGATGACAAAGCTCTGGTCCTGCCGCAGGAACTTGATGTTTTCCGCGTCGATAGCCCATTCGAGTAGGTGGAAATTTCTGTCGCGGTTCTCTATGGCTTTGTACTTGGCGAGTTGGGCTTCGAGGAAGTACACCGCGTTCACCGGGTCGGTCTTGTAGTCTGCCTCACGCAGCCATTTCTCCATGGCGTTGTCGTGGTTGCTGTCGACCACCACAAGCTGACTGACGCAGTGGTCCGCGATGTCTGTGAGAAAGCGCTCGACGTTCCTGACTTCTTCCTGCACGCTCTCCTTGCTGGTGACCCACTTCTCGAAAGCGAGATGCGGATTGCCCCGGTCGTGATGGTTGCGGCGGTGGAAGCTCAGGATGTCATGGAAGAATTGGTACCGGGGTTTGAGCACTTGGGTTACCCCGCCGTCGCCCCAGCAAGCCTCAGCATTCTCGGGGTCTTTCTGGTCCTCATGGATGTCGCCCCAACTAACGCCCAGCACCGAGACGTTCTCAGAAGTACCCCCGTCTTTAGCCACGACATTGAGATCGTAGATCACGCCTTGGCTGTCTGCGTTAAGCTGGCGGCACCACCACTCCCCGTCAGGCGTAACTTCGACCAGCAGGCCACCGTAGCAGTGGTGGAACTCTGCCTTCTGCCCCGCCTTGCGCTGGATGTAGTTGCGCTGGGTCACGGCGCCGGTCGTATACATAAACTTGGTCGCCTCGAATTTACCAGAGGCCACGCTAGCCATGGCGATCTTGACGTGAGGAATGATTGAGCTGTCGCGCCCGGTGTAGGCTTCGAGGGCAGACAGGGGGCGAGCGGCGGTCGGCAGAATATTAAGCTCGCCGCACCATACCAACCCCGGGGCAAGCTGTAGCCTGCCGTCATTAACGAATGGCAGGATGCGTTCGTCGAACCACTGTCCATCGTCGCCCGTCTCGTCGGTGCCGGGCTTCTGCTTCTGCCCGCCGTTCACCGCCTTGTCGTACGAAAACCGACTGATGAGAAGCTCAGCGTTGTAATGCTTAGCGAGGGCCTGGAGGTTGTCCCACGCCGCGTCGAATACCTTGGTGTTGTTCTGGGCGCACGTTAGGATGTAGCGCTTGATGCCCTTCTCTGGGAGCTTGGCCTTCGGTGTGCGCGGCGCCCTGATCTGGCCCTTGATGATGACCTCCTCAGCTTTCTCAACGGGCTTGGCGATGGCGTCGTCGCGGGTCCGCTGGCCTTTGCCGCGAGGCTGAAGCTCCCCAGCCGCGACCATCCTCAGGCGCTCCTTGCGGACGACATGGTAGTCCACGTCAGCTAGGCGCGCGACAAGTCGAAGGGTGTTCCCTGCCTTTAGGCCCTGCCGTATCAAACGGGTGGTATCACGTGATGCCATTGGCTTTCGCTTTCTTGGCTAGGGCGATGAAGTCCTCAGCGTGGATGACCACCACCCACTCGTTGCCGCTGCTGCGGTGCCACACGGTGGGGATTTCTCCCTCGTTCATGTCGGCTTGGGCTTGGTTCATCGCGGGGTAAAGGGCGAAGCGTTCCGTACGTTTCACCTCAATGTGGATGCCGGTCAGAGAGTGTACCACGTCAGGGCTGTCCCCGCCACCGGCATATTGCTGGCCGCGCCGGGCTTCGATGCCGTGGCTCTTGAGGAGGGCCGCTACTTCGCGCTCGCCCACCTTACCTTTTGTTCGTGACATGCCGCCCATTATTTTCTGTACCTTTCTCCTTCCCAGCACTCAGCGGTGATCGGCCACCCCGCCGCAAAGTCTGGTAGTATTTCAAGAAGCTCCTTCAGTTCCGCCATAGAGCCGTGGCCGTGCGGAACCTCGCAAACGATCTCATCGTAAACAGATAGGATAATCGGATAGCCCGCGTCGCGGACCCTGAACATCGCCGGGATCAGTAGCTCACGGCTGGTGGCCTGGACAGCGTTCTCTGTCAGCTTCCCGCCGTAGGTGTTGACCCGCTTCCACTGCCCTTCCTTCTGCGCCATGTACGTCACCCCAAGCCCTGGTCGGCATGAGCATGAGCCCTCGCGGCACTCCTCCTTGATAAGGGGCTGGTGCCAGCGCGGCATCTTGGTGCGTAACTGAGGATTGAAGTACCAGATGCGCTTGCCGTTGGGCAGGATCATGCTGAGCCACTCGTCCTTGATCTCGAAGCCGATGTCTCGGTAGCCTGTGACCGTGCCCGGGTGCTCTACCGCTTCGAGGCAGGCTTGCTCTAGGCCGCGCCACATCTTAACGATCATGGGATGCTCCCGCCGCCACGCCTGGCAGATTTCGATGATGCGCTCGTCGGTGTGTCGACCGGAGCTATCGAACTTGAGCCAAGCACCGAGCGCTCCTTGGTACCCGAAGGCTAGCTCGCCGGTCTTGCCATCCTGCCGCTCTACCGGGTGCGTCTTTTTCGTGACAGTGCCGGGGGGCAGGCCGTATATCTTGTCGGCCATATGCTCGTAGAGCTTAACGCCGTTAGCAAACGCTTGGACCTTCCAGTCTTCACCCGCAAGGACCGCCAAGATGATGGCTTCGATGGAAACAAAGTCCCCCGCCAGAATGCGCGAGCCCTCCTGAGCCATGATCCAATGGCGTGTAGCCTTGGATACCGCGTCCATCGCATCACCGTATAGGCGGTCGAGTAGCCTGGGGTCTCGGTGCCCGATTGCAGAGACGAGGAGGTCGGGGTCGTAACCAGAAAAATCAAATCCCCTTGAAAGGTTAAGAGGCTGGATACCTCCTCCCGTCCATCGTCCGGTTTGTGCTCCATGATACCGTGTCTGGAACCGAGCCCGCCCGTCCGTGCCACGTTGACGTGCCATGGCATCAAGTTTTTTAGTGCTGGCTTTGCTGACCTGTAGCTTGATCTCGATTGCATCGCGGCATTCTCCTTGTGGCAGTTCATCTAAGAGGTCGGTCAGGTAATCCTTCTGGAGATTGTCAAGGTGCAGCCCGTGCCCATGGAACCAAGCCAAGACCTGGGCATTTTGGCCATGGTTGAAGCCGGTAAGCTCCCGGAACCTCCCAGCTAGCTCCTCCCCACGCTCAGTGACGATAGCGGTGGCGTTTTCTATGCCTGTGAGGTCCAAGTAGAGGCCCCTACGATTGATTTCCTGGTCTAACTGGAACACCCGCTCCTCTGGGTCCGTCAAATCGCCTAGGAAGTCGCTGACGCCTCGCTCCTCGGCCACATCGTCGCGGCAATACTGGATGAACTTGGCGAGGTCTTCCGGGGGTATCTCTGTCTTGGCCGTCTTCAGGTTCAGCTTCGAGTATTTGGATATCAGGCGCCCGCCCTCGGGGTTCTTGCCGGGGCGTCCGATAGCTCGGGACACGCGGTCGAGTGCGCCGGGCATGGCGTAGTAGGAACAGGCGGCCATGCTGTCCCGCCACTGGTCCTCGTCGGGCATCCGCCAATCGTACTTGGCCCGGCGCGCGACGTTCTTCCATACCGAATACTCGAAGGCGACATGGTGAGCCTCGATGGGGATGCCGTCCTTGATAGCCTGTTCCAGGTCGAGGGGCATACCAGCGTAGTCGCCGCGCAGGAAGCTCCAGTCCTGTATAGGCTCGTCCTCGATCTGGTAGGCGGCGCATATGATATCGGTGGTGGGGTCTTCTGAGTACGCCCAGGTGCCGACCTTCTTCAGGTCCGCATACGAGCGCGTCTCCCAATCGAAGAAGATCAACGCTCCCAAACCTTACGGCACTCGGCGCGCTCTAACGGCTGGGTCTTCATCGCGGGGACATGGTTGAGCGCGGCGCACTGCGGGCAGTTCCACAGGCCCCCGTCTTGAGGCGTTCAAATCCCGCCTCGATTGAGGGCCGGTGTGCCTTGAACTTTCCAGCAACCCAGCGAACCTCATCAATTAGTTTATCCCTTGGGTCAGCCACACTCTCTTGGGCAAGCGCCGCCCGGACTAACTTCAACGCCTCTGTCGTTGTCATGTTCGGCTTCGTGCCCTTGGCGTTTGTGCTGACCTGCGGCAGACACCGGAGCATCGTTTCCGCAGCGTCGAGGGCTTGGTGGGTCAGCTCAAATTCGCTCGTCATAGCGTTCACTCCTGTAATCGCAGTCGCCACACTCGGCGCCGTCCCGATCTTTGATGTAGTTTTGCGAGCCGCATTTTGGGCACTCTGCCTTGTCGTATTCTGGCGGCGTGTCCAGCTTCCAATCGTCATAGCCGGGGAGGTCGCTCATTCCGTCACCTTCCGTTGCAGGGCGGTGCCCATCCAGGCGTGTTCACAAACGCGGGGTCGGGCCGATGGATCATTCTTCAGCGGCTTGGTATCTATCCTCGGATCAAACGTCACGCCGTCCCGGCCCCCACTCAAGTTCCGTTCGGCCTTGGCCTCATCGAATAGATCGGGCGTCATCGTGCATCATCCTCCGGGTCGTTAATTCCAAACATCGGCAGGAAGAAGAACGGCTGTCCCTGTTTGCGCATGATCGCAGCCCCCTGGATTTCGTTCGCTGCCCAGGCAGCGGTCCAGGCAGCGGCCCAGGCAGCGGCCCCGGCAGCGTCCCTGGCAGCGGCCCCGGCAGCGGCCCCGGCAGCGTCCCTGGCAGCGGCCCCGGCAGCGGCCCAGGCAGCGGCCCAGGCAGCGTCCCTGGCAGCGTCCCAGGCAGCGGCCCTGGCAGCGGTCCTGGCAGCGGCCACTTTCTCCCAATCGTCACACGTCATGCGATCAAGGTGAAGCCAGAAAGCCAGCAACTTACCGGCCTGATCGCCTAGGATCTTCTCAGGCGCAGCCAGAACGTCTTGGGGGCAACCGTCTTTCTTGTCGTTCACTCCCCGCAGAAGGACTGCGTGTGCGGTCGAGATTCCGAGAACCTTAGCCACCTCCATGTCAGCTTTATCCTGCGAGAGTTCGCGCAACTGGCCGTCTGTCCACCCTGCACATGCAAGAACGTCGCCTTGAGCGCACTTGCACCCGTCGTCGTCAATCAGGCTACCCTTGAAAAGCGGGCGGGCCTTGGGATCGGTCCAGCGCTGGACCATGGAGTCAGGGGTTATTGTCGTCATGTCGCATCCTCCGGGTCAAAATCGTCCACGTCGTCAATCTCGCAGCCGCCGTCGAGCGGATCGGTGACACGCATCACGACGCCGCCACCGGGGCGGAACTCGCACGTTGCGTAGTGGTGAATCATCATGCGGCCTCCTCCGGGTCGTTAATTCCAAACATCGGCAGGAAGAAGAACGGCTGTCCCTGTTTGCGCATGATCGCAGCCCCCTGGATTTCGTTCGCTGCCTCGGCAGCGGTCCAGGCAGCGGCCCCGGCAACGTCCCCGGCAGCGGCCTCGGCAGAGAACCAGGCAGCGGCCCCGGCAGCGGCCCAGGCAGCGACCCCGGCAGCGCCCCCGGCAGCGGCCCTGGCAGCGTCCCCGGCAGCGGCCCTGGCATCGGCCCCGGCAGCGGTCCAGGAAGCGGCCCCGGCAGCGGCCCTGGCA
>Ga0222664_1000314_pt1 | contig 32474 bp, 32 predicted proteins | sample AntAcemetagen604_FD_181147 | JGI IMG/M metagenome (GOLD analysis project Ga0222664, IMG submission 181147) | Saline water microbial communities from Ace Lake, Antarctica - #604 | ecosystem: Environmental > Aquatic > Non-marine Saline and Alkaline > Saline | place: Antarctica: Ace Lake... | reverse complement strand
ATACCTTCAACTTTATTTAGATGAGTTCTGTTACAAGCTTAACAGAAGGTTCTTTGGGAATTCCTTATTTGATAGACTTACTTTAGCTGTAGCTAAATCTTATTGGTAAGATTGCGTACTAGCACAATATATAATTACTTAATATCATAAAATTCTGTTAAGTGTTTTGTTAGGTGTTAGGTAAAATAAAAAAGGGATTCAGTTTCCTGAATCCCTTTACTGTAGTGGTCGGGGTGGCAAGATTCGAACTTGCGACCTCCTGCTCCCAAAGCAGGCGCGATGACCGGGCTACGCTACACCCCGAGTTTTCATTTTTAATCAGGTGAATTCCTGAAACATTTTTTATAGCAGGCGAGATGTCCGTCCCGATAGCTATCGGGATACGCTACACCCCGAGTTTTCATTTTTAATCAGGTGAAAGTCCTGAAACATTTTTTAATAGCAGGCGAGATGTCCGTCCCGATAGCTATCGGGATACGCTACACCCCGAGTTTTCATTTTTAATCAGGTGAAATCCTGAAACATTTTTTGTATAAATTGAAAAGAACTTTTTTGCTATGAACTCAAAAGAATTGAAGAACTAGTACAAATCCTTTATTTAAGCGGCTGCAAATGTAATTCTAGCAAGGCTTAATACCAAATTAATTTTAAAGTAATTTAGATTTTAATTGAGAAACTGCTGCGTTTAGTTTTTCAATATCTTCAGGCTTCATTCTTTTAGCTGTATGTAAGTGAATAACTCCTTGAAAAACACTTTCTTGTTCTTTAAAAGCCTTGTAAACCTCTGATACATCAGGATTATCCTTAAACACATTTAACATTTTAATTGTGTTTTCATAAGCATAAACTTGCTCGTAAATACCAAAGTTTACTTCCTCATTTCCAAATCTTGTTTTGGTAGCGCCTGTACTAATTAATAATCCCTCAATAAAACCACCTGCAACCATCATTACAACCAATTTAGCTCTGTCTTCAGAATATAATTGGTCTGTAGCTTTTACATAAGCTTTGGTTAAAAGAATGTTTTTATTTAAAGTAGTATCATTTGATATTAATTTATCCATTAATTCTTTGTCAAAAGCTTCAGAAATACCCAATTGGTCAGCTAATTTAAAAATAGCTGTCATGTATTCTGTGGTGTTTTGTTGTTGCTCGAAAACAGCACCATATGCCAAACTACCTGAAAAAATACCCAAACCTAAGGCTTGCTGACGACTTGTTGAAAAGCTTGTGCTTGAAGAGGATAGGAGTGAGGGGTCAAAAGTATAGCCTCTTTCTTTTAAAGTGATATACAACTTTGCAGATTGTTCAATATTTATTTTGACACTTCCTAACTCTTTAAGATAATCAATTGAAAGACTATCAGCTTTTTCATAATTGTAGGTTTTCATATGGCTACCTTCATGCTCACCGCCTCCACAAGAAGTAATAAAAAGTGACGCAATTGCCAGACCAAAAAGAGAAAAGAATCCTTTTTTCATAATGTATAGGTTTGCGGAGAGAGGGGGATTCGAACCCCCGGTACGATTACTCGTACGGCAGTTTAGCAAACTACTGGTTTCAGCCACTCACCCACCTCTCCTGTTATATAATTGAACTCATTAGGCGATTGCAAAAATAGCCAACTCGAATTAACAACAAAGCGAAAAATAATAATTTCTAAAATTATTTTATAGCTCTTTCAATAATGCTTGTGTAAGAGTTTTTTAACTCATTAGGCATAAACGTTTTTACCATCCAACTTGGCAATTCTCCTTTTAAGTCTATCAATCCTTCTATAGTTACTGAAATATTATTGTTTATAGATTGAGAAACTTCCCATTTTTCAAAGAAACTTGTCATGATAATCGCATCTTTTTCAAAACTGTACGAATCTGTATAAGGTTTTGTATGAATCATCATTTTTCCATTTTCATTCCAAATTTTTGAAGTACTAACAGATTGCCTGTTTTCTAAAGGCCAAGGCATGTCGTAAAATGTGTAATATTCTCTGATAGATTTTGTGCTGCTAATTTCTTTTACTTCCGAAATTGATTCAGAAAATTTGGGGTAACTTTCAATATTTTGAACCACGGATTTTAATTTCGATGTATCTCCATTAAATGAAAATGATGCAGCATAGGAGATGCTTCCGTCTTTGTTTAATTGAGTTGTTACATCTTCAAAAACAAAATTTTGGGTTGAGCCATTTAGGCTCAGTATCATAAAACAAATAAAAAAGGATTTCATTAAAAGCTAAATTTAGTTCTTACAAAAATTGAACTACCCAACAAATTGTAATTACTTGAGGTAGCTCCAAAATATATTTGACCTAACAACAACATTTCCCAATTGTTTGCCATACTGAGTGATACACTTGGCATTGCAAACATTAAATTTACATTAGGGGTGTAAATTATAGCCAATGTTCCATTTACTATTGGAGAAAAGGGATAAGACGTTTGACCAAATAAACTCCATTTTGTTGGCATTAAGTTTTTTGCCGAAAGCGTATTAGAAAATAAGCTTGGATTTGTTAAATCTTTGAGTTTATTAACTCCTGATGTATTTAGCAACATACCACCTCCTACAAAAATTCCCTTTTGAAATGAATAATCTAAACCCAATGAACCACTAAAAGTTCCTTTTCCTGAGATGTTGTTTTTAGGATGAAAATAAGTTGCTTCTCCCTTTAAACCTGCAGTTTTTAGATTTCCGGCAAATCCGCCACCAAAGGCAAGGTCATTTTGGTAAATTCCGCCCAAAACTTGAAAATCATAATTCCATTTATTGAATTTGTATAATCCTGCATAAACAGCTTGATTTTTACCTGTATCGGGTTTTATGGCAATTTCAAAGGAAGAAAAGTTTTTAAAATAGTGTTGAATTCTAATAGCATCGCTTCCCGGACGCTCTTCATAATCAAAATCAACAAAATTGAATGTATTGAATAAATCATTTGGGTTCCAGACTGTTGAAATTCCCCAATTAATTCTTTGTCTTCCTACTTTTATATCCCAATTGCTATTTGCCCAGCCAACCCAAGCTCTGTCTATTGTTGAGTGGAGAAAGAATGATTTTGAATCGAACCAAAGCCAAGAAACATCAAAAAATCCTGGATCGTAATCAATAGAGGAAGAATAAAGCGGATTTAGTTTTACGCTTTCGCCATAAAAGAGTCTGTTTCTCATTTCTAAACCTACTGAAAGCTTTTTTGTAGGATAAATTTTTACGTTTATTCTGTTGTGAATAAAATTATCTTGAATCCAATTGGTTGGTTTGCTGTAATTTAAAATTCGTAAATCTTTAATGTAACCGCGGATTTGAACGATATCCTTAAATGATTTAGTTGAATCTTCTTGGGCAAATAGCCCAGTAGAAATTAATAGAAATAATATAGAGATGCGGGATTTCAATTTTTTGTCTCGTCTGATATTATTTTTCCATCTTCAAGAGTGATAACTCTTTTTGCACGGTCAATTACCCTTTGGTCATGAGTAGAAAAAATAAAAGTAGTTTTCTCTTTTTGGTTGAGTTCATGCATGATGTCCAACAAATCTGAAGTTGATTTTGAATCTAGGTTTGCAGTAGGCTCATCTGCCAAAACAAATTTTGGTTTTGATGCCAAAGCCCTTGCCACAGCTACCCGTTGCTGCTGACCGCCACTCATTTCATTTGGTTTTTTGTTTATCTGACTTTCTAAACCGACTTCTTTAAGCAATTCTTTTGCCCTTGTTTCTCTTTTGGCTTTGGGTTGGTTTTGAAGCAACATGATAAACTCAGTGTTTTCTAAGGCAGATAAAACCGGAATAAGGTTGTAGGCTTGAAAAACAAAACCTATATTATTTAAACGAAAGTCAATTAGTTCATTGTCTTTGAGTTTGGTTATTTCGGTATTGGCAATTTCAACCGACCCGTTGGTTGGGGCATCAAGGCCACCAATTACATTTAATAACGTTGTTTTTCCTGAGCCTGAAGGTCCCACAATTGCAGTAAATTCTCCTTCTTCAATATTTAAGGTAACACCATTTAAAGCTTTTACGGTAAGTCCGCCTTCGGTATAAAATCTTTCTAAGTTATGGGTTTTAATAATGCTCATTTTGTTTGTTTTATATGCCTCTAATTGATTCAATAGGATTTAATTGTAAAGCTTTGTAAGCAGGATAAATAGAGGAGAGGATGGCTGTAAAAATTACCAAACCTAAAGTACCGAAATAAAAACTTGGCTCCATATCTAAATAAACAATAGATGAGTATCCAACATCTTCTAAACCTGCTGCAGCTGAGGAAAAATCTAAACCATTAATTTTAAAGTATTCTACAGTAAAGTATGCCACTATTAAACCAATCGGACCTGAAATTAGGCTTAGAAAAATAGTTTCTATTACAACCATGCTAAAAAGCTTCGATTTATTTAATCCAACTGCCATTAGCATTCCCAATTCTCGCCTTCTTTCTAAAATGGCCATTAACATGGTATTGATAATTCCAAAAGCCAATGCAGCCAGTATTATTGCCATTACGATGTAAAGTATTTGCATCATTATTTCATCGGTATAACTCAAATCAGGTGCAATTACTTTCCATGACCTTACTTCTAAATCGGGAAAAATGGATTGTAAAATTTCTGTTGTTTGGTCAACATTTTCTTTATTATCCAACCAAATGCCACTTTCGTGAATTAGAGGCTCAGTGTTAAAAATTCTTGCCAAATCTTGCTGTTGAACAAAAACGTTCATTTCATCAAACCTAGAGTTGGCTGTTTTATAAAGTCCTTGAACTCTAAAGGCCGAAGCAATAATTTCATTGTCTTGATCTTGGAATGTTAAAATGATTTTGGAGTTTATTTTTACCTTTAATTTATCGGCAAGTTTTTTTCCGATTACAATTCCATTTTTCTTCTCTTCCTCAAAGTAAGTTCCTTCTTTAATATTCTGGTAAATTGTTGAAACATGCTTTTCATCATCTGGGTTAATTCCAACAATATTTCCGGCTGAAGCACCATTAGCAGTACTAACCATTCCACTAATTTTAGTTCTGTTTGAAATGTGTAATCCCTCAATTTTTTTAGTCCGCTGTAAAAGTTTTTCAGCATTGGGAATAGTAAATGATATTTTACCGTCTTTTAAATACTTAGGATTATGTATTTGAATATGTCCTATAGATGTAGAAAGGAAGTTTTCGGTACGTTGGTTGTTCATTCCTAAAGACAGAGCATCAATAAAAACCCCCGACCAAACCCCAAGAAAAATGGCAATCATTACCACCAAACTTCTTAGTTTATTTCTCCAAATGTTACGCCATGCTATTTTAAAAATCATACTAATATATTTATAGGCGACGTGCCTCTGTTGGTTTTAATTTTTGAATATTTACTATAGGGTAGATGCTTAAAACAAAAGCAATAACTAGAATAACCAAAGCATGGGTTAATGGAATAGATGGGTCTAAACTGGTTGGAATAATTGGTTCAAATCCTATATCTTCAAATGTTTTTGCAAATTCTCCTTCAAACCTTACAGGATTAATGTAGAAATAGATAATTAAAGGATATACAAGAACGTAACCGCTTAAAACCCCTATTATTCCTAAAAATATTATTTCATACAGAATTACCATTCCAAGTTTAAGGCGTTTCATTCCTAAAGAAATCAGGATTCCAAACTCATATTTTCGTTCGGCGGTCATCATTAAAATAGTTCCAAAAATTCCGAAGAAAATAATCATGTAAAGAATAAAGGCCATTACAACACCGCCAACATTATCAGCCTCAATGGATTGAACCAATTCGGGCAACATTGTTTTCCAATCTAAAACCTCAAAGGTTTCTAAATCAAGGGTTTTTGATACATCTGCAACTAAAGTTTCAACCTTTGTAAACTCCTCTTTTTCTAATATTAAACTTGTTACTTGATTTCCAGCAGAGAAAAACCATTGAGCTGTTGGAATTGACATAATCACGGTGTTCTGATTTAGAATTGGGTTTCTAAATTTTATGATTCCTTTTACAGCATATTTCCCAGCAGCACTCATTCCATGATAGCCTTGCCCTAAAAGCACCAATGTATCATTTACAGCCATTTTGTAATAAGATGCCAATCCTTCTGAAACCATGATTTGATTGTCATCTGAAGAAATTACTTCACCTTCAAAAAGTAATTCTTCAATTTTTAATATTTCTTTTTCTTTTGTTGGGTCTGCGCCAATTACCAAGGTTCCTTTGGTTTGGTCGATAAAAGAAGAAAGGGCAAAACCTTCTAATCTTGGTATTACAGATTTTACACCATCAACAGCAAGTAAAGAGTCTTCAAAAGACTTTCTGTATGGCATAACATTATCTAACACTTGGTCATCCCAATAGCCCTTTAAATGAACCTGAGCGTAGCCTGTGTACATATTTACAACACCCCTTGTCATAGCCTCGTAAGAGCCTAATTGAAACGAGCGCATAAAAACAACAAAAATTACAGCAAATAATATTGAGGCTATGGTAATAAAGCTTCTTCTTTTATTGCGCCATAAATTTCTCCAAGCCAGTTTTAATATCATTTTGGTTAGGTTTTAGTTTGATTTACAGAATTTTATCTGATGTGTTTCATGCTTTGAGTTGTAAAAAATGAATCTTCAATTTCAAGGTCAAATTCTATATTATTATATTCCATAATGGTTTTATTACCAGGTTTATCTGCCGGAATTACTTCCATTAAAGAAGTTAAAGTTCTGCCTCCTATTTGTTTTATGTTTTTACCTAAAAAAGTGTTTACTAAATAATCTTCCTCATCATAAAACTCAGTTTTCATTTGTAGGTATTCTTCTTGGTCAATCCAAATAATAACTTTAGCCCAAACCACAGCAGCATCAGGTTTAGGAATTAATTCAATTTTATGAACTTTTCTACCTTCTAATGTTTCAACTCCTAAAAGTTTGGCGTTATAATCATCTACCATAGAGGTTTCCCTTACCAAATCGTCATTGGTTAAATCAGTCCCCATCCAATTTTGCATCATCATACTTGGTGGAAGTTTAATAACCCTTTCTATTGAAGGAACGTAATTGTATATTTCTTTTTCTCGTTTTAGCATAACTGTGCCCGCATCTTTTGCAGGAGCGGTAATTACAGAAATGCTATAGTCATTTCCCTTACTCCATGAGGTTAAGGTCATTTCTCTTGACCATTTTGGTCTTTCTATTTTTATGGTCATGGTAATTTTTGATGATTTCCCTCTGTATTTGTCTTCTGAATTTTTGATGATTTCGTCGGCAGTTAAACTTTGCGAAACTCCATAAAAGGGTAGAAGTAAGGCAATAAAAAAGTAGCTTAGGTTTTTCATAATACGGGTTGGGTAATTTGTTTTATTAAAATTGATTCAACTTTTTCAATTGGGAAATTTTCAGGGTCTAACATTATGTGTAGCTGAATTCCATCAATAATTGCTGCACAATATCTCATATATGTCATAGGGTCTTCAATTCCTTTTTGCTCAAAGTAAATAATAAATTTTTCCATAAAACCTTGCATTGGTGCTGTTGCCATTTCCATAAAAATTGGAGTAACATCAGGTTGCATAGAAAGGCTTGTGTAAAAACGCCAACGCTTTACGTCATCTTTTACAATGTATAGAGACTTTTTTATCCAATCAATAACTGATTTGTCGGTCAATGGTTTTGGGTCTGTAAAATCGAAATATTTTGTAATTTCCTCTAAAAGGTCACTCATAATTGCCCTTAGAAGCGCTTCTTTATTTTCAAAGTAATTGTAAAGTAATCCTTTGGAAACTCCTGCTTCCTTCGCTATTTTGCTTACTGAAGCTCTGTGGTAAGTTTCCTCAGCAAATACATGAAAGGCTGCATCAATAAGTTTCTGCTTTCGGTCTTCTCTTAATTGTTCAAATTGTTCGCTTGTGCGAGGAGCCATTTATTTTTGATTAAACGTTCGGTCAAAAATACAAATATCTTTTGGCTAAACAAACGTTCAATTATCGTTATTTTATACCCCGTTCTTTGCAAATATTATCGTAGGCTTCTTGAACCTTTTGGAATTTTTCTTTGGCTGCATTCTGAATATCTTCACCTAAACCAGCAACTTTATCAGGATGGTATTTGATTGCCATCTTTCGATAAGCTTTTTTTATTTCAGTTTCGGTAGCTATTTTTTCAATTTCTAGAACTTTATAAGCGCTGTTGGTATCCTTAAAAAACATCGCTTTAATAGATTCAAAATCTTTTGCACTAATATTTAGGTAATTGGCAATATTTTGAACTTCATTAACTTCATTTAAATCAACAAACCCATCAGCTTTTGCAATACCAAATAAATAATGCATCAATTGCAGTCGCATAGGGTGGGGCATGTGATTACTAATTTGCATGCATACTTGTCTTGTTGGAATTTCTTGCTTTAAAATTTCGCGTAAAGCCAAAATATATTCTTTTGCTTTTTCTTCACCAAATTGCCTTACATAGTAATTCTTTACATATTCAAGTTCCGATTTTTTTATAACACCATTAGCCTTCATTACTGCCGCAGAAAGCACCAAAAGTGCTGCTCCAAAATCTGCTTGTCTAGTTCTTGTAGGTCTTTTGGTAAAGGTTTCTCCGTTGGTTTGGTATTCGCCAGAATTCATGTTGTCGAACATTGAACCTAAAGCATATCCCATCACTGCACCTATAGGTCCACCAAAGGCCCAACCTAACCCTCCGCCAATTAATTTACCAAATTTCATTTTGTTCTTGTTTTAATTGTACAAAATTATATTTTTAGAGTCGTTTAAAAATTAAAAATCTTTGAGATGTATAAACCAGAAATTGATGAGTATGCTCCTTACTATTCAACCTACATTGACTTAATAGAAGAACAGCCTGTATCTGACTTATTACAAGAACATATTGAGGAAAATCTTGCATTTTTTTCTGATATCACAGATGAAAATTGGAACTATACCTACAAAGATGGAAAATGGACCATTAAACAGGTATTAGGTCATATTATTGATACAGAATGGATTTTTAATGCCAGAGCAAGAAGGTTTTCTAGAGGTGATTTAACCCCTTTGCCAGGATATGACCAAGATTTGTATATAAAAAATGTAAATTATACCAATTATAGTCATGAAGATTTATTGGATGAATTTTACTTTGTAAGACAGGCTTCAATAAATATGTTTTCAAACCTTACAGAAAAACAGTTAGCCATTATTGGAAAAGCTGATGGGAATAATTTAAGCGTTAGGGCTATTGGATATATTTTACTTGGTCACCCTTTGCACCATATTAAAATTATTAAACAAAAGTACTTGTAAATTGTATTAGGTTTGTATAAACAACAATTACATTTGCAACTATGCGTATTGAGGATGAAATAAAGCAAGTAAAATTTAAAAATGAATTTTTAAAAGCTGAAATAAATTTAGCTTTTACCGCTGCTTGGCTTGAAGGCAATAGAACCTCAATTTTGAAACCCTTTGGAATTTCAATTCAACAATTTAATTTGTTGCGTATTTTAAAAGGTCAACACCCCAAACCTTCACCGCTGAAGTTAATAACAGATAGGATGATTGATAAGATGAGTAATACCTCCCGTTTGGTAGAAAAATTACGTCAAAAAGATTTGGTAAGAAGAGAAGTTTGTATAGATAATAGAAGGCAGGTAGATATTGTGATTACCGAAAATGGAATAAAACTTATTGACGAAGCTTCTAAAGTAGTTGAATCAAATATTTTTTGCGAAAGCAACCTTACAATTGATGAAGCAAAAACTTTAAATGTTATTTTGGATAAGGTTAGAAACTAATCTTTACCTGATGCTTCCTTTTTTTCTTTTTTCTCTTGGGAATGCATCCTATAAAACTGGAAAAGAAATATAGCTCCAAACACAACCTGCATGGTTGTTACTGTTATTAATTCCTCACCAACATCTAAGTTTAGTAATAAAATTCCACTAAAAAATGCAAGTAAACCTATTACTAAAAAAATGTATTTCATACTTTGTTTTTTTTAAGCTTATAATTACAAATTAACAATTAATTAAGTTATTTGTAGACGTAAAAAAAAAATCAAAGTAAATTAGATAATAAAACCATTAATCTTAGTTCAAAAACCATTGAATAAATGAGTCAATCCTTAGATGATATTCCTTCGTTACAGTATATAAAAGATACCGCAAATAGGTTTTTGGATCGAGAAACACTTGGCGGTTTGTTTTTGATAGCATCTACCATTATCGCTTTAATAATTGCAAATACGCAATGGTCTATTGGTTTTCATCATTTTCTTAGTGATGAATTCCTTTTTCAATTTTCCGATTATTTCACATTTGGGTTAACCATAGAAGAGTGGATAAATGATGGTTTGATGGCGATTTTCTTTCTGGTTGCAGGCATGGAGTTGAAAAGGGAAATTATGGTAGGTGAGTTATCTTCCTTTAAAAAATCATCTATGCCGCTTTTGGCTGCAATAGGAGGTATGCTTTTTCCAGCAATTATTTTCATCGGTTTAAATTATGGTTCTAAAAATGTTGATGGTTGGGCCATTCCAATGGCAACCGATATTGCATACTCATTGGGTATTATTGGCTTGTTAGGAAAAAGAGTTCCCGTTCAACTAAAAATATTTTTAATTGCATTGGCTATAGCAGACGATTTAGGGGCTATTTTAGTAATAGCACTATTTTATAGCAATGAGTTAAGCTGGGTTTATCTTGCATTTGGAGCTGTAATTTTTGGAATTCTAATGAGTATAAACTTACTTGGGATAAAGAATTTGTTTTGGTACGTTATTGCAGGAATAGCTTTGTGGTTTTGCTTTTTAAACTCCGGAATTCATCCTACAATTGCAGGTGTTTTATTGGCCTTTACAATTCCAGTTAAACCGAAGTTAGACAGTAAATTGTTAAAAGAACGGACCGCAAAGCATGTTTTAGAATTGGAAAAAACTAATCTCGAAAAACAAAACCCTATGGAGGATGTTAGACAGTGGGAAATTTTAAGGGCTTTAAAAAAGGACACACAAAATGCTAGGCCGCCCTTGCTTAAACTAGAAAACAAGCTAATAAACTTTAATGCTTTTTTTATTTTACCAGTTTTCGGACTTGCCAATGCAGGTGTAGTTCTTGATGTTGGTGTTTTTGAGGTTGTTTCAAGTTCTTTAGGATTGGGAATTATTTTAGGCTTAGCCTTTGGAAAAGTAGTTGGTATTAGTCTATTTGCTTTTTTAGGCCAAAAGCTTGGTATTTCAGAACTTCATCCTTCATTAAAATGGAAGCATATTATAGGAATGGGACTCATTGCGGGAATAGGATTCACCATGTCTCTTTTTATTACCAACCTAGCTTTTGCTGATTCTGAATTGGTTAAAATTTCGAAAATCAGCATTTTAATTGCTTCTATGATTTCTGCAGTAGCAGGAATATCTTTGTTATTATTAACTACCTCAAAAAAACAAAACATAGAAAATATTGAGGTCGATTTATAAAGGCCTCAAAAATGGTTGCTAAAACTTAAACTTTACTTTGAAAATTTATTACTTTCTATCAGCTTTAATAAATCAAAAGAACTAATAATTCCTACCAATTCTTTTTCATGGGTTACCAAAACATGATGAATTTTATGCTTTAACATAATTTTTGCAGCTACATCTATATTATTATACTCTGGTATTTGATATACCTTATCTTGAAGCAAACTGCTAACAGGAGAGGTGTCTTTAATGTTTTTATGAAAATCTGAAGCTGTTATTATTCCTACAGGAATGTTTTCTGAATTAACAACTGGTACAGCGCTAATTTTATTGTGATTCATAATCTCCTTTACGTGTCCTATTGTTTTGTGTGGCTGAGTGGTTACTACCTGTCTTGCCATCAAATCGGCTACCTTAACATTCATGAGCGATATTTTTATCGAATATGTAAAAACATATGAAATAAAAAGGTGCCAATTGTCACTTGTAAAAGTGACTTTTAGTAATTAATAAAAAAATATAAAAACAGGTTATAAATTTTGAATGATAAACATATATAAAGGCATACCTATGGTTATGTTTACTGGAAAGGTAACTGCTAATGCCATTGGAATGTATAAACTCGGATTGGCTTTGGGAACAACCAACCGCATTGCAGCAGGCACGGCAATGTAGGAGGCACTTGCTCCTAAGATAGAAAATAGAAATTGATTTGCCTCAGAATCTGTTATATACCTGCTTAAGAAGGCTACAAAAATTCCATTAATTAGCGGAATAAAAATGGCAAATAAAATTGTAAACCATCCATTTTTAAAAAATGCCTGAAGCTTTTTTCCACTTTCTATTCCCATGTCTAAAAGGAAAATCGCCAAAAAACCTTTAAAAATATCTGTAGTAAATGGGGCAATACCTGCAGCTTGCTTTTCATTGGCAATAAATCCTATTACCAAGCTTCCTAAAATTAAAACAACACTTCCGTTTAAAACTGAATGACTTAAAATAGATGAGATTGGCATTTTGGTTTTCTTTTCGGTAGAGAAAAATGATATTAATGAAACACCTATTATAATTGATGGCGCTTCCATTAAGGCCATAACAGCTACCATGTGCCCTCCAAACTCCATTTGTTGTACTTCTAAAAATGATATAGCTGTAATAAAAGTAACAGCACTTACCGATCCATATGATGCAGCAATAGCGCCTGCGTTCTCAACACTTAGTTTTCTTTTTAAGATAAAAAATGTATAAATGGGAACCGAAATCGCTAAAAAAATCCCAAAAAGTAGCGATAGGAAAACTTCCAAATCAAGGTTGCTATGAGATAACTCTTGACCACCTTTAAAACCAATACTAAAAAGCAGGTAAATAGAAATGAACTTAGAAGAAGTGCCAGGAATTTCTAAATCACTTTTTAATTGAACTGCCATCAAGCCCAAAAAGAAAAAAAGTAGGGCCGGGTTGGTTAGGTTATCAATTAGTAAATGAAGGTCCATAATTTTTGGGCAAAACTAGAACGCTTGTTTCATATACAAATATTTATATTTAAAATATTAATCATAAATAAATGTTATGCTAAATGAATGTCAAACCGAATTTTATAAAAATTTATCTTTTCAAATTTCGCAATGAAAAATGAGGTTTTAAAGGGGCTAAGATAGAAATAGTAAAAATTAATTTTAGATGGGTGTAATGATTTTTGATTTTAACCACTAACCAAGTAAAGATAAAAATTATGAAAATTGAAAATGCAATAAATTTGTTTAGAAGCTATAGCTCAAAAACAAATAAAAAATCTGAGATTAAGGTTTACCAAGAATTTATTCAAATTATTACCAATTTAGAAAAGCGGAATTTATCAGAAAATGAAATTCAATCTATAGAGATGGAGTTGGACCGGTTAAATTTAGAAGCTAATCCTGAGAACAGAAAAAAATATTTTAATAAAATCCTAATTGATTTTAAGAAATATCTAAAAGACAACTTTTCCTTAACCACTAAAGCATATTACACAAATTTATATGGCAGTTTAGGGTTAGTATTCGGCTTGCTATTTGGAGTTGCAGTTTTATCTAATCTAGAACGCTCACTCGGTATTTCTTTAGGTTTAATAGGCGGAGTGTTAGTGGGGTCAATTTTGGGTCGTAACAAAGATGCTCAAGCTAAAGCTGAAGGAAAAACCATTTAATGAACAACGATTTAAGAAAGAAAAGTGAGTAGTGATTTTTATACATCTTCAATTTTACCACATGCAGCAATTATCATTAAGATTTGCAGGGCATACACCAATTCTCAAGAAGATTTTGAAGATTATTACCAAGAGGTTTGCTTACAAATTTGGAAATCTAGAAGTAATTTCAATGGTCAATCTGAATGGTCAACTTGGGTGTACAGATTGGCATTAAATGTAAGTATGACCTTACTCAAAAAAAAGAAAAATAACCACCAACATTTTGCTTCAGATTATTTACCTGCTGAATTAGCAGAAGAACCAAGAGCTTTTGCTGATGAACCTTTAGAGCAATTATATAATGCAATAAGACAGCTATCTGAAGTTGATAGAGGAGTAATTCTGCTCTACTTAGAAGAAAAATCTTATCAAGAAATTGCTGATATTATTGGTAGCAATGCAAATAATATTGGTGTGAGAATAAAACGAATTAAAGAACGCTTAAAAAAAATATTAGATGAAAAAATCAATTGAAACAATTTGGAAAGAAGGGTTTCTAAACAGCGACTCAATAGTAACTCCAAAGCTAAATAACCTTTACAACAAAAAATCTGAGCATATAGTAGATAAGTTTATTCGGATGTTTAAAATTAACTTAGTTGCTATAACAATTGGCTCTGTTTTTATTTTGGCCATGTCATGGCTAGTTCATATTCCATATATGGGTATTGGATTTTTTGTTTTGCTTAATACGCTAGCATATTTCAATTTTAAATTGAGGGTAGGCTCCAATAAAATTGATAAAAATGTGAATAGTTATCAATATTTAAAGTCGTTTGACCTTTGGTTAAATGAAATGATTTCTATAAATCAAAAATTTTCAAGAATATTCTATCCTTTAGCAATCTTATCGGTTGTTGCAGGGTTTTGGTTTGGCGAAATAGGAGGAGATATTCCGGGAGAAAATTTTGTACAATTCCTTTTGGAACAATTTCCAAATATGATTTTAGTCTTTGGGTTTCCCCTTTACTTGCTAATAGGGTTATTTACCTTTTTGGCTTTAATAGCTTATTCAGCAGGCACTATTTATAAATGGGATTTAAATATAGTTTACGGCCGAATATTTAAAAAACTAGATGAAATTTTAGCCGATATGGAGGAGTTGAGGAGTTAATAATTTTCAATTTAAATTCTATTTATAGTTATCCAGAATTAAATAATCTCTTTCTTCTTTCGTAACTTTATTTCTACTTTTTGCAGAAAACCACCAAAATAACAAACCAACTAAAGCAAATATTAAGAAGATGAACCACTCCAGAGGCCAAGCCAATGCCACAGGACTATTTGGGTAAATTACAACTCCAAGAATAGTAGCGGAGCCTATTATTGCGATGTAACCTAAAATATTTGCACCAGGAGCCTTAAAGGGACGATTTAAATTAGGGAACTTTTTCCGCAAGGCTAAAAATGAAAAGGAAACACCCAAAAATGCAATTACAATGCATAAAGAGCCAACATTTACAAATGCTACCATAGCTCCAGGTCCCATTAATGATGCAACAAAAGTTACGATTCCACTAAATAAAATAGCCTTAAACGGGGTTTCGAACTTGGGGTGAGATTCCCCTAAAGCAGGTGCAATTATTTTTCCTCTTCCCATAGCAAAAAGCACCCTTGAGCCGGCAATAAAAAAACCATTCCAACTCGTAAGTAATCCAACGAGGGCCGTAATTAAAATTAAGTTTACGAAAAACGAGGATTGAGTTGCAATTTCTATGGCTTTTGCTGTAGTTAATTTGGCTGTAATAATATCATTCCACGGCGCAGCAACAGAAGTGCTTATTATAATTAATACGTAAAAAGACACTGCAACAATTATTGAAACCGGTATAAGCATACCAATAGTTTTAAAAGAGATAGATTCTTCAGCTTCCTCCGCTGCCTGCGGAATAGTATCAAATCCTACAAACCAAAAAGGTACAGTTACCAAAACAATAGCAATACCTGAAGTAATTCCACCAACGGAAGTACCTGAAAAAATGGGTTTTAAATTGCTCCAATCTCCCATTACCAAACCTGCAATTACAAATATTAAAGTAAGACCTACAAATAGTATGGTAAGCAAAACTTGAAACCTTGCCGAGTTTTTTACTCCTTTATAATTAATGGCACTAATGGCCAAAACAAAAAAGGCACTCAATAAAATATGCGATAGGTAAACAGTGCCACCATTAATTTCGTACAGAGGTAAATAATTAATGCTTGGAATTAAATAGCTCAAAACCTTGCTAATTGAAACAGCTTCGAAAGCAGAAACCGATAAATATCCAAATACTAAAAACCAGCCTACAATAAAAGATTTTGAAGTTCCGTAAGCTTTGTATGCATAAGCTACCTCGCCACCTGAAACAGGCAGGGAGGCTGTTACTTCTGCATAACAAAAGCCAATAACCAACATGAGTAAACCACCAATTAAAAATGCAATTGCAGCACCTATAGGGCCGGCATTGGTAAGCCATGAGCCCATTGCAGTAACCCAACCAACACCAATCATAGCTCCAAAGGCTAAGCTAAATAAGCCGGCTTTGCCAACTCCCTTTTGTAATTGTGGTCTTTTAAACTTTAAACTGGTTTCCATAATTAATTCTAATTTACCTGTTTAAAAGCAAGTATAACGGGATTATTACAGTTAAAAAAGAAATCTTAATTAAAACCATGATTCAATCTCCTTTTGGAGTGGTTAATTTTAAAATTTAAAATAAAATGAATCAGCCTTAATAACTAAGATATTATCTTACAAATATTTAGTGTAATATTCTTTTACTTTTTGAGTTGTACTAATTGTTAAATAGGAAATTATGAAAGCCACAATTATTACCATTTTATTAGCCTTATTTATATTTTCATCTTGTAAAAAGAATGAAGTTCCTACTTGTAAAAACTGCAATTTCGACTGTTTAGAGGCAAACGAGCATGATGTAATTACAAACAATTGTTTAGCTAATTGGGAATGTGATTTTGTAGTTGTTCCTGATTCTAAAGTAGATGTAGAGGAATATCTAGGTTTTACAAGTGGTGCTAAAAATGTATTTCAAATGCTTAAAAGTACTCAGGGCGAAGAGTTTATAGCAGATGATGAATTTACCGATATACTTGTTTTTGAATTAGACGATTCTCAAAAAAGTTTTTCGGCTGATAACAACGAATTAGAAAAAATGAATGTGCATTTTAAAAGAGTTTGCTTTTGCAGCGAAGTTTTGTTTTTACCAATAACAACAGGCTGTTTGCAAGGTGAAAAGCAAAGCAATGGTTCTTGGTTTGTGCAAGGCAAATTAACTATTCCATTCTCGTATGGCAGTGAAGTTGTTAAACTTGATGCCGAGTTTAATTAACCTTTATTTTTCTTAAGACCAATTCTGAGCCTTCGTAAATAGCACCTAATATTCCTCCTGGTTTAAAGTTGTCGAAACCTAAAAAGTAAAGTCCCTTAAATTCATCTTGACCTATTTCTGATTTTGGATTTCCATATTCATCTTGCATTTCGGTCATGTTTGGAATAAATTCTTCTAATTTAGAATTGTAACCTGTTGCCATAATAACAGCATCAAAATCTTCTTTATGGCCGTTTTTAAAAATTATGGAATCTTTTTCAAACCTTTCAATATCTCCCACAACTTTAATGCTACCATTTTTTATTTGTTCAACTGTGCCCAAATCTATAACAGGCGTTTTTCCCGTTTCTCTTAATTGAGCAGAGGCAGCAATTTTAGGTGTTTTAATTCCGAATTTTTCTAAATTACCAATAGCGAATTTTTGCGCCAAATTTGAAATAGCATCCGCTAGTGGCGTTGGAAGTTTCGCCAATTTTAATGCAGTTTCTTGGGTTGGGTTTCCCAACAATGTTAAAGGCACAATATTTATTTCACTTCTAACCGAAATAGTTGTAGGTACTTTATTTAGTGCTAAGTCTAAAGCTATTTCTGCCCCTGTGTTTCCCATGCCAATTACTACGGTTTTTTTACCTACAAATGGTTTTGGATTTTTGTAAAACCTAGAGTGCGTAACTGTTCCGTTAAATAAACTTAATCCATTAAGATGCGGCTGATTTAAAACTCGATTTATTCCAGTGCAAAAAATAACATGGTTGTAATTTACTTCTCTTAAATCAGTTTTAATTTTCCATGAATTTTCTTGCCTAGAAACTGAAATTAAAGTCTCCCCGAAGTTGGGTTGTATGTCAAAATGTTTTGCATAATCTTGATAGTATTGAAACAAATCATTTTTTGGAACAAACGTTGGAAAAGAATCTGGAAAAGGTAAATGGGGGAGTGCCGACATCCTTTTTACAGTATGCAAATGCAAACGGTCGTAATGTTGGCTCCACATAAAACCCACTGAATTTTCTTTTTCGATTATGTCAAATTCTATGTTAGAATTTCGCAATCTTCCTGCCATAGCCAAACCTGCAGGACCAGCGCCAATAATTAATATTTTAATGTTTTTTTTCAGTTTAAAACTGATTTAGTTTTTTCTTTTTAAAGTAGGCAAAAGCACTTATCAGCGCCAAGCAAGCCGCTGAAAAATATACCCAACTAGGCACTGGTATTGGATCACCTGCTGCATAAGAATGCAATCCTGATAAATAATAATTTACTCCAAAATAGGTCATAATAATAGAGGATAACCCAAATAAACTCGCAAAGTTAAAAGCGAAAAAACCTCTTAAACCGGGAATCAATCTCATGTGCAAGATAAAAGCATAAACCAAAATAGAAACCAAAGCCCATGTTTCTTTAGCGTCCCATCCCCAATATCTTCCCCAAGATTCGTTTGCCCAAACACCACCCAAATAAGTTCCAATGCTAAGCATTACAATTCCTCCAATAAGGGTCATTTCTGAGATGTAGCTCATTTCTTTGACCAAGTTTAAAATTCGGTCTTTAGATTTTGGTTGGGCAAAGGCAATAAGCAAAAGGTTAATTAAACCTATAATTCCGCCCAACAGCAAAAAACCATAACTGCCAGCCTCTAAACTTACATGAATGGTTAGCCAATATGAATTTAAAACAGGAACTAATGGCGTAATTTCAGGATCGAGGTAACTCAATAAAGCAATTAACAAAACTGTGCCTGAAAGCACCAAAGTTGCCGCCATTGCCCCAATTGATTTTCTAGAGAATAAAAATCCGGCCAATGAAGATGTAAATGCTATGTAAATCATAGACTCATAGCCATTACTCCAAGGAGCACGACCAGATACATACCAACGTAAGCCTAAACCAATAAAATGGAAAATTAAACTCAAAGCAAAAAAAACAGTTAAAACCTTCTGAATTTTTGTAATCTCGACTTTGGGTTTAAAGACACTAAAAAATAACAATCCTAAAAAGATTAGTCCTAGCATGAAATTGAAAAATGCTAATCGTGTAAATACTTTTAAGCTGTTTAGAAAAATCTCGGCTTTAATCTTTGCATTTGAGGGCATAACAGCGGCTCCTGTTAATTTCTGGTATTGAAATAATTCACTTATTATTTGGTTAGAAAGCTCAAAGTTTTTACTATAAATACCTTCATACAAAGCGGTTTTGTATGCTGAAAAGAATTTATTAGCAACTGCTAAATCTGAATTTTGATGTGAATGATTATTGGTTGAAACCCAAGTGTTGTTAGGATCATTTTCTAAGGGAATTACTTTTAAGAAGTATCCTGAAAAAACCATATTTACAATATTAACACGCTCATCAACCTTAATTAAATTTTTATCAAAAACACCTCTGTCTGCAGGTCTTTTGTTGTTGGTTTCTGCTACATTGGTTTTAAGTTTATAAGAACCGTCAGTGTTGAAAAAGTCTTTGTACGAGGCTAATTGTTGGTTCGGAATTCCTAGAATTTCAGCTAAATCTAGATGTTTGCCTAATTTAATAATAGGAATATTATACCAGCCTGAAGGATTGCAATACATGGTTAAAATGACTTGATCGGCATTTTTACCTTGAAATGTTTCGCTTCCTGAAAATTTCCTTAACAGCTCTCTTGTTTGGGTATGCAAGGGTTTCATGCGGCCTCTAAAATCTTGTACCACAATATTGCTTGCCAATTCAGCATGTTTTAAACTTACAAACTCTAAGGCGTTTTCTGCTTGCCCAAAAGAGTTCAGACTTGTTGCAAGCAAAATACCAATGAACAATAATGATTTATGATTTTGTATTTTCTTGAGCTTTTTTCTAAGATCAGAAAATCTAGTTGCTTTGCTAAAAAAAACCATTGCCATGCCTAGAGTAAGCAAAATATAACCAATGTAAGTTACCCAAGTTCCAATAAAATCATGATTAACACTTAAGTAAGTTCCTTTTTCATCTTTATCATAAGAAGATTGGAAAAACCGATAGCCTTCATAATCTAAAATATTATTCATGAATATTTTGTAGGGCATGTTAACATTCTTGGAAGGGTGGAGCAGGGTAATTTCACTCTCAAAAGATGCAGGGCTATTGGTGCCCGGATACCTTGCCATTTTAAACTTATTAAGTTTCAATTCGAAAGGTAATTCAATAAGTTTTGCACCATAGGCAACCGAAAGCTGAATATTTTCAAAACCTAATAATTCTGGTGTTCCAATATTGCCATTAAGACCGGTAACGGTTTTTTCAAAAATTTGATTGTTTATTTTAATTTCTAAGTTGAGTGCAACTTGGCTGCCACCATCAATTTTTCTTTTGGCCGAAATCAACTTTACTTCACCATTGGTTGAGAAATCTCCAAAAACAAATTGCTTATTTCCGTTGCTATACAGCGCCCTTAGTTTTAAGGGTTCCCAAATATCAACTAATAAGGTTTCTTTGTTTTGCGTGGCCATTGTAAGCACCTCATAGGGTATGGAAGACTTTACAAATGGTTGGTTATCAATTATTTTAAAATTGATTGCCTGATTATTTTCAGTTTCAGAAAAATTAAAGAGCAATCCGTTAATGGTTTTTGTTTCACCTTTTGATACAAAATATTCTTGCCTTCCATTAGCGGTTCCAAAAACTACTTTTACGGTAGGGTTGAAGGTATTGGTTGATTCTAGATGCTTTTGCGGATTAGGAATTATGTCTTTAAGTTTTACATCAATTGTTGAATTTCCAATTTTGTATGACTTTTCAAAATGATTGTTTCCGAACGAAGAAATAAGAATGGGTTCTTCAAATTTGTATTGCTTGTTGCCTTCTACAACGTTAAAGTTTAAATATGAATTTGATGAGTAAATAACATTCGATGTTTTACCCTCTCTAATGTGCATAATACCCTCATAACTGAAATAACGGGTAATTCCCGCTCCCAAAATTATTACCACCATAGAGAGGTGGAATATTAAATTGGCCCATTTTTTTTGCTGAATAAAACGATATGTAAATACATTAACAATTAAAGTAATAGAAAATAGAACTAGGAGTATCTCAAACCAAAGTGCCTTATATACTAACTTCTGTGCGGCACTTGTTCCAAAATCGTTTTCAATAAAAGTGGCAATTCCAATAGATGCGGCAAATAACAAAAGATAAACCGCTGCAGCTTTAGTATTGAAAAAACTAAAAAGCAGTTTTTTTAATTGTTTCATTAATTTATTGCCTTTGCATTTTCCATGATAATTTCATACTTGTAGCCTGCACCAAAATCTTTGTTTAAAGTAATAACTCCCTCAAAACCAATTTCATGACCAACCGGAACTGTAGTTGAGGATGTTACCACGAAGTCGTAATTATCTGCTGAGCCATCTTGTATATGATGCCAATTTGTGCCCATAATATTGGGGTTTACTTTTGTTATTTTTCCAAAAAGCATTACAACTTGGTTGTTAAATTTTTCAGGGTTTTCGGTGATTTCTTTGATTGTGACTTTACCCATAGGAGCTCCAGTTACCTTGGGTTTTAGGGTTTCAACTTTTTCTTTTGCTTTTTCTGTGTTATGCGATTCTCTGCTAGCTTCGGTTAAATCAGAAACTAGATATAGCTCTTCGAAAACTCTATCATGCTCAATACTTTTAAAGTTGGTTTTTAACAAACCTCCATTAAAAACATATTCTTCACCTACCTTAAAGCTACCTTTTAAAGTAGCCAACCAAAACTCGTTACCGTTTTCAGTTACCTTGATGTAGGTATATTTATCTGTTTCTAACAACTCTTTGGCTATTACATGATGGTGGCCTCCTGAACCTGAATTATTAACTGAAGTAGCTGAAGGTGGGGCAGAAGGGGTAGAAAAAATCCCAGTAGGTGAATTTCCTTGAACTTTTGAATTTCCATTAACCGGTTCAATTTTTTCAGGTCCTGAATTGCATCCCGAAAGGATAAATATTAGTGTAAAAAGTAGTAGAAATATTTTCATTTTAAAAACGTAGAATAGCATTTAAATTTATTCGATTGATTGTTGTAGTTGACCTTTTTGAAAATTCATACAAACCACCAACGGAAAACTTTTTGGTTATGTTGTAATGAACATCCATACCTGCATAAAGTTGATTAATACCTGCCGCATCTGAATTTGGATATTTGTATTGCAAAAATCTGAAATAAGGGGATATTTCTAGAGATTTTTTCAATAAGTAGTTTGTGTATCGCGCACCATAAGATTGATAGATAAAAAAGTCGTTTTGGTTTTGAGTAAACTGTAAGCTAAACCTTCCTCTAAATATATTGGCCAAAGTTGCATAAGCAGAAATGTTGCTAAAACTATTATTGTTGTTAGACTGCAGCCTTTGATTAAAACTAACACCCGTATAAATAAATTTGGCTAATTGATAATTTACCCGAGCTCTATAACCCATTCTTGTTGGATTGTTAGAGATTAAATTTGGAAGGTTTTCGGCATAAGATTGATATAAAATTAAATTTTTACGGGCATCAATTGAGGCAGTTACATTTAGTTTTTTGGTTATCCGATAAGTTAAAGATGTATAAGCCGAAGTTAGCTGAGGAGAATTACTTGCAGTCCCAGTAATGGTTTGACTGTAAACATCAGCTTCTGCCATAGTAAAGAGACTAAGTTTTGAATTTATATTACTTTGATGCTGCAAGAACAAATACCTTCTATCTGTATTGCCGCCATTTTGCTGATTGGCAAAGCCAATTGTTGTGTGAGAAGTTTTTTGGGTATTGTGGTAAATCCCTCCATAAAAACCTCCTTGAAATAAATTACCGTTAAAACTATAATTAAAAGGGTTTGGCCGAAAACCTGCCAATCCACCAACAAACCATTTATTGAATTTCTTTTCTACCTGTAACCCATCAACCGCTCCCAAAGAGGCAAATTTGTTATTAATCCTTCTTCCCAAACTAATTGATAACCCAGAATCTCCCTCATAGGTTAAATCAAATTGAAAAATACTTAACCTACTTGAGTTCGTTACATTTGAATTTATTTTTTTTCGAACTGAATTATAGTTGGCGTAAGTTGTAAAATTCAATTTTGAGTCTAATAAATTGTCTGCTTTAAGGTAAAATCTACCTGCAGTTCTGTTATTAGAATTAATACCATCATTGGAGTTGTAATTGGCCAAAGAAATTCTACCATTAATATTTTCTAATAAATTAGAAGTTGTTATAGTATCATTTAAATCTAAGGAGTCTTTATTGCCCTCTGATATTTTGGTGTTTTTGTTTTGTTTCTCTGGTTTTTCATTCTTTTTATTTTTTGTTTTTACAAAAACCTCAGTTCCTTTAACAATAGGGCAGTCGCCAATAATTTCGGCTACACATGAAATTGAAGATTTTTGAATAATTTTTAGACAAGGAGTTTTTTGATTATTAATATTTAAAAAGACTGTATCGTTGGGTGAGACAGTTTCGGTATTCTCAAATTTTAAATAAACATTTTGAGAAGTAACAAAAGAAACTGACCCAGAAAGCATTTGAGCGTTTAATCCTAGACTAAACATTACCAAATAAAAGCAGATTAAATAGGGTTGTACACTTCTATGTTTCATCAATCTTCTTCTCCTCTTGGATGGCAAGCGTAACAAGCATTGCTTTCAAATTTAAAACCACCAACATCGTCATGTTCTCCTGCCAACCTAGATTGGTTGTTATGCTCATGGCAATCTATGCAACTAAAATTGTTGTAATCGCCTCCAATGTGACATTCGGTGCAAGAATTCCATTCGCCTTTATGATTGCCAGAATAAATAGGGAAACTTTGAGCATCATGCTGCTTATAATCTGCAGGTTGCCATCCGCTTGTGGTATGGCATTCAGCACAATTTGTATTAAATCCTGCGGTTAGGTGATTGGGGTTTGCAGCATTATTATAGTCATCAATATGGCAGCTGCTGCATTCTGGAGATGCGGCGCTATAGTTATTTACATCGTGGCAAGCGGCGCAATCCGCAATATTATGTCCTTCAGTTAATGGAAAAAATAAATGAAAGTTTTCTGCTCCCCAAGATTCGGCAGTTGGTAAATGGCATTCAACACAATTTGTACTGAAACCCGAAGCCATGTGATTAGGATTTACAGTTTGGTTGTAATCTTCTTGGTGACACATGATGCAATCGTTTCCAATTCGATTCCAAACTAAATTATTATCAGAAATATGACAATCGGTGCATGAGGCCATTCTGTGATTTCCCATTAAAGGAAATCCATTTTGCTCGTGTAATTCAGGAATAATATCTACCAACCAATTTTGTGAATTGTGGCATCTCACACAATCATTGCCAACACTCATGTTATGTACATCTGTATGACAAGAATTGCATGTGGTTTCTGCTTCGTTAAATTTTAAAGAAGAATGGCACAATTTACAATCGGTGTTTTGATGTTGACCTTCAAGCATAAAATTGGTTGAATTGTGGTCAAATGAACTTGAATCACCAATAAAGACCCAACCTTCAGAAGTATGGCAAACCTTACAATCAATTTTTAATTGTTCGCCATGAGGATTTTGCCCTATCAGAAGACAACTCCAAAAAATAAAACCTATGATGAATGACAGTCTTTGCATTCGAATTTTTGAATTTTATAATTTACTCGTTCTATTTTGTCATCAAATATTTGAGGTTCGTGACAAGCTTTGCAATCTACCTTTTTGTGTTTACCCTCTAAGGGGAATTTTGTTTCATTATGATTGAAATTATCTGCATTCCAAGTAAACGACATGGTATGACACAAAGTACATTCTTTTTTACCTGAATTAATAAACTGATTTCCGTGAGCGTTTTCATGACATTGGGTACATTCTGTTTTTAAATCTTTAAATTGCTGATTTACTAAATCTTGAGAATCATCCAACTCAAAATGACAATCTCTACAAGCTGTTTCTTGATGTTTTCCTTCAAGTGGCCAATCGGTTGTTGCATGGTCAAAAGAAACTGAAGACCAAGCTTCGGAGTTATGACAGCCAGTGCAGTTTTGTTCAGGGAAAAATTGTTCACCAATAAAGTTTTTATGAATATTTTCATGACAATCAACACATGATTCACCAATATTTCTAAATGTCCATTTTTCTTCACTTACATGGCATGCTAAACATGGTGTGGCAATATGAGCGCCCTCTAACTTAAAATTAGCTTCATCGTGCTCTAATAGGCCAAATAAAGTATGTGTAAAGGGTTTTTCTAATAAATGGCAATCTTGACAATCTGCAAGCTTATTGGAGCTTGTAAATTCACCATTGTGATAATCAACATGGCAATCTTTACATAAATCATGTTTTACAGCTTTGGTGTTATTGCCGCTAGTGTGACACTTTTTACAATCAACATTCAAGTGCAAACCTTCTAAGGGATAATCAGTTAAATCGTGGTTGAATGAATTATTTGCATTAAGTTTTTTCCAAGAGTTGTTGTTGTGGCAATCTAAACAGTTGGTGCCAAAAGTCCCGTTGTGAACATCAGTGTGGCAATCTACACATTGACCAAACTTTAGGTTTGTAAATTCTTGAAAATCTTTGTTATTTCTTTTTGTTTCTTGATGACATTCAATGCAATCAACATGAATATGAGCACCAACTAGCTTGAACTTTGCATTGTCATGATTAAATTTTGGAGCAGGTCTGAATGCTTCAATATTGTGGCAATCAACACAGTTTTCACCTAAAGTTTCCTGGTGAAAATCCTCATGACAAGCCAAGCATTCCTTTTCCATTCCCAAAAATGTTTTCTCTCTTTTCTTTAATTCTAAATCAGAGATGTTTTCGGGAATATGACATTTACGGCAATCTATTTTTCCATGCTGACCTTCTAACTCATAACCTGCAAGTAGATGGTCAAATTTTTCATCGTCAAAATTTATGGCATCAAACTTTTTCCCGTGATGTTCACTGTGGCACTCAATACAAGATTTTTCTTGAACTTCGGTGGAGGAGTGGTAGCCCCGTTTTTGGGTTAATAAATTATCAATTTCTGTATGGCAATCTAAACACTTTTGGTTTGGTACTTTGTTGCCAATTGTATGGCATTTGGTGCAGTTGGCTAAACCTTCTAACTTGGCATGCGCATCAGACAAATTACCAGGAGAAAGCTGCCCAAAGCTATTCAAGCTAAAAAATAGCCCCAATAAAAATAATATTGATGTTTGTGGTTTCAATACTTTTTCACAATTTTTCCAAATGTTTTCTCTACTGTAATTCCTGCATTTTTTAAGAATTGAATTGGTAATTCTCCTCCAGCAAAAATGTAAACCAAATCGTTTTCAATGGAGTAAATTTCAGGTTCATCGTTTAATTTATATGAAACGGCTTTGTCAAAAATTTCAACCAAGTTTGAGTTGAAAATTGGTGTAACTCTTTTTTCCTCTATTGCTTTATCAATATTAATTTGATTTTGGGTCTTGATTCTAGCAAACTTATCTTTTCTATAACTCAACGAAACTTTGTTATTTTCCATTAAAAGCATAGCCGATTCAACTGCAGAATCGCCACCACCAACAACCAAAATATTTTTGTTTTTGATGTTTTCTGGCTCAAGTAATCGGTAAGCTACTTTAGTTGATTCTTCTCCAGCTACTCCAAGTTTTCTTGGGGTTCCTCGTCTTCCAATAGCAATTAATACATGGTTAGAGATTATTTCTTTATCACCTTGATAAACAAGCTTAAAGGTATTATTATCTAACTGAGTAATTGAATCTATTTTTGTGTGTTCTTGAATTTCAATATTGTGCTTTTTAATAACATCTTGCCAAACTTCTAAAAGCTCTTGTTTAGAAGTATTAAACAGTTTTAGTTTGCCATAAAGAGGCAAATCCATTGGGCTTGTCATTACAACCTTTTCTCTTGGAAAAGTAAAAACAGTTCCTCCTAAAGAATCTTGTTCTACAATTTTAAAACTCAGGTTATTTTTCTTCGCATTTAAGCCTGCTGCTATTCCTGCAGGTCCAGCACCTACAATAACCAAGTCTAAAACATTTGGCACAGGAGGTTTCTTCTTTTTTACCAAATTATCAATGGCTTGTTTGCCTTGTTCGGTGCTATTTTTTATTAACCCCATACCGCCCAATTCGCCAGCAATGTATATTCCTGGTACGTTGGTTTCGTAAGTAGGTTTAACGTGAGGCAGGTCAACACCACGCTTTTCTGTACCTATTCTTAAACTAATGGCTTCTACAGGGCAAGCATGAAAACAAGCTCCATGACCAATACAACTAGAGGCATTAATTACAGTTGCCTTTCCATCAACAATCCCCAAAATATCTTTTTCGGGGCAAGCTTTTACACAAGCACCGCTACCAATACAAGTGTTTAAATCAATAAAAGGATGCAATGAAACTGGCTCAAACTTACCCGCTTCTTTGGCTTCTATTACCTTTTCTTCAATTATTTTAGATTTTCTTTTCTCCCGCAAAATGTAGTAAGCTACAATACCAAAGCAGATTAAAAAAGTAATTGAATAAAGAAAGGTTTCTTCTAAAATTAGACTCATTAAAATATCCATTTATAGCCTAATAAAAGCGTAACCACAATGTGAATTACAACAATTACAAGCATAATTAAAGCAAAGGGCTTATGAGCTACATGCCAATATTTAAAAAGCGTTTGCATTTGATTTAAACGCTTTATTCGGCTGTTTAATTTGTTTTCGTTTTTTAAAACCTTTAATATTTTCTTGGTATTTTCTTTTGGAATATTTTTTTCGCCCAATAAACTTTTTGCAGCTTTTAATTTAAGACTTCCATCTGCTTGAAGCAATTGATTTATTTCTATTTCAGAAAAGTTTGATAAATTCTGAATTTCATTTACTAGGTTTTGCTGCATGCCTTTTAATTGATCTAAACCTAAAGCTTGACCTTGAATGTTTCTAGGAATTTGAATGTAAATAAATCGCCCTACAACGCCACTTGCCACAACTGCTACCATGCTCCAAAAAGCAATGCTTACAATACCTCCAAATTTAAAAGAGGTATGAAAAAGTATCATTATTGGGCCTATGGTGCATAAAAAAATATGGAATTCAAGCAGGTATTTAATTCTTATGTAGCGCTCTAAAAAACCATAATTTTTGCGTGCTATATAAATAACAACCCCAAAGGTTATTAAAAAAGTACCAATGATTCCGAGTCCGTGACCAAATATGCCTGAGGGTTTAAACCAATTATATTGAGGATGATAAAACCGTTCTTCAACAGGAAGGTTGTAATATGAATAACCTACAAAAGAAAGATAAGCAGTAAGCAATATTACCGCCAAAACCATTATAAAAATGTAAATAAAATGTGTGGTTTTGCTCATGGTTAGGTACTAAGCAAAATTACGTTATTGGCAAACTTGAAAACCTTGATTTCGTTATTTATACCTATTCTAAATGGGCTAGAATTAGCTATAAATTCATTAAACCAATTTTACAATTTTATCATTGATTTTTATTTCTCCTTCTTTTACTACCAATGCATTTAATCCCCTTAAATGCAATTGTTTACCACGTTTGTCATTTACAAATTTTACCGAATCGGTGCCAAAACGAGCAGCAAACTTATGGCAACCATTATGAGGAATTTCAGATACTTCTAAAATGGCTGAGCCAATAATCAATTGGTCTCCAGGTTTTAAATTTTCTTGGCTCAAATCAAAATCAACAAACAATTGATCTCCTGCTAAAGGCCAATCTGTTTTTGATTTGGCAATTACTTCAATACATCGTGAATTCATTAAGGTTAATTGGTTTTTTAAAAATGGACTGCCATCTGGAGTGTGTCTGCTTTTTCGGCTATTCCAACTATCTCCTTTTAAACCTTCACTAAAAGTTATAAAGCCTGTTTGAAGCACTTCACGTTCATCTACATTAGGTCGGCGGGCTATTAAAACTAAAGAACCATTGTTTTTAGGGGATGCTGTTATATAATTTAATTTTTCTTCAAGTTGTTGATAGGAGGGGAATTGACTCATTATTTTATGTATTCTAAAAAAGGTTGTTGGTATTTAAACTCTAAATAATTTGGAATATTTTCAAACTTTACCACCAAAGGTGATTGGGTTTCTTTTTGTGTTTCAATAAAGGTCTTGTATTCACAAACCGATTTAAATTTTCTTGTAGGCATGTTATTAATTTCAACAACTTCATCCATTAAATTTAGTTGCTGGTAATTTGGATTGTTTGGTCTTACCTGAATTAGCTTATAAACTCCATCAATAGGGTAAATGGCTAAGTTGTAAGATTTAAAATCATCATCGTTGGCAGGATTAAATCCTTGTAGTATAATTTCTTGTTTTGTGGAATTAAAAACCACTTGATTGAATCTTTTAAAATAACCAACTCCAATTCTTCCCTCGCGTTTTGCGCCGCTTTCAAACTCCACTTCAGTAAAGGGCATTATACTTTGGTTGTTTACTTTGAAATTAAATTTCCCTCCTGGGAAACTATAATTTGTATCAACCTTACCCAATCCTGCTGCAGATAAAGAGGTGATTCCAACCACTAAATCTGCAGGAAAACTCTTCAACTTCCTTTTATGATTATCTAAATTAAATTCTATTTCAGTTTGCTTTCCAAAATCAACATGAACATTTATCGGAGTTTCATCCCAATAAAATTTTACAAAAGTTGAGTTGCGGCTACTTTCAAATGAGGTTGGCCAAATAATACCATCCTGTTTAAAAGGTTCAACTTGCATGATTACTTGGTTGGTAGTAAAATCAAACTTCCAGTTTACCTTATTAATTACGTTGCCACCTATAACGCCATCAAACTTAAAACATGGCAAAAACTTATCGGTTTCAATTTCATGAAAAGTGGCATTTTGAAAATTAAACTCGCCAATTTGAAGGTTTTGAATTTCACCATCTTTATAAGTTATTCGCTGATTATTGGCATCGCTAACAGTTTTTTTTCCGGTAAACTTCACATTACATTTTTCAGAAAAATCTTTATTTAAAGCGCAGTTGGTAAAACCATTATCAAATAAAAATAAGCCTTCAATTCCATTTACATTGGCTTTTATAAATACCAAATCTTCAACAACAAAATCTATTTTAGAAGTACCATTTTGTGGCGGGTTTACCTTTAAGGAGGTAAACAATTCTGTTAGGCTGCAGCTGCTTAAAAAAACCAAAAAAGTAAACTGAAAAATTAACTTCAAAATATTTGTTTTTAGTCGGGCGAAATTACAATTAATCCAAAATTGTATATTTCTCGGCGAATTTTATTTTATGAAAATTTTTAAAAGCTTTTTTTCCATTATTAATTACAAAACTTTAATAATGGCGGCGGTTTCTATAGGAGCGTCTTATTTTTGTATTAGGTATCAAATTAAAGCTCAATTTCCTTTTTACCTTATTAGTATTGCCATTGTTTTTCCTATTGTTTTTAGCATAGATAGCGCCTACAAAAGGAGGGAGCATGCACTTCAGTTTTATGCTGATTTAAAGGGACATGCTTTATCTTATTATTTGGCAACTAGAGATTGGGTTTCGCCGTATGCGCCTGAAAAGAAAGAAGAAATTAAAAAAGAAGTAATTGGAGTTTTTAAATTAATTAGTGAAAACTTCATGAAAGAACCTAAGGATGCAAAAGAGCCTGAAATAAAAATTTATGAGGCTTTTTCAAAGCTTTCGAAAAACCTGGAAGATTTTAGAGCATTGGGCGTTAGCGCAGGCGAACTTTCAAGAATGCATCAATACACGAGTAAAATGATGATTGCTTATGGTATTGTTAGAAACATATTTTTTTACCGAACACCAATTACCTTAAGGGCTTACAGCAAAATATTTATTTACTTTTTTCCAATATTATACGGACCATATTCTGCAAGTACTTATGATGATTTTTCGTACCCAAATATGGCTTACATAATTGCCTGTTTGTATAGTATTATTTTGGTTAGTTTAGATAACCTTCAAGAACATCTTGAAAATCCTTTTGACCAAGTAGGGGAAGATGACATCAACTTTGAAGTTGAAGAAATGGATAGGATTATGCAATAAAAGGCTTAATTCGATTTGAAGCTACTTTATTCAATTACAATTTTTTGATTCTTTAATTTATTGTTGCTTGAAGATTGTAAAAGATATATTCCCGATGAAAGTTTATTGAATGTTAAAGGCAAATTGGGTTTATTAATTTGCATTAACCTTTTTCCTGTTATTGAATAAACAGCTATAAAATCTATTATTTCCGAGCCTTTTTGGTAAACAGAATTGTTATATACATAAAGATTATTTGGTATTTGCTGCTTTTCTAGAATGGAGTTTGTATTGGTTTGACAAAGAGGAAAAACATCAAGTTTGATGCTGGTTTTTTGATATAAATACTGATAAGCACTGTTATAAAAATCATCGGGAATTGTTTTGGAATTAATAAATACTTGGCCTCCTAAGTATGCTGAAGAATCTATCTCAATAAAATATTTGCCTGCAGGCAAGCAAACAATATCTGTACTTTCTTGGCTTGTATTACTTAATACAAATGAGCCAGAATGATAATTGTTGTTTTGAGCATCAACAACCTTAAAATCAAATTCGCCAATTACCATTGCGCCGCCATAATTTCCCATTGAAATGGCCACTTTATTACAAGAATCTGAATAAACGCAAAGGTTTTCATTTATAGGAATAATACATTGTAAAGAATCTTCAAAATCACTATAAACCAATATTTTACCATCGAAATTTATTGGATTTTGAACTCCAACTTTAAAATCTAATTTTTCTCTAATTCCTGATGAAATAATAAAAGTATTTACATCAGATAATGCTATGGTATCTCCAAAATTATCAACAGCTTTATAGCTTGGATAATTGTATTGATAGGCACCTGTATAGTCAACATTAAAACCCATTGCAGTATCAGAAAATGCATCTACAGAAAACCTTGAAAGCTTTAGTGAGTCGCATTGTGCAACTGAAAAAAACTCAAAACTCAGAAATACAAAAAACAATAAAATTCTTATCATACTAAACTAGACGTATTATTTATTCAATTGGTTGTAATTTTTTATAGTTTGATTGAGCATTTTAAAATCTAATACACCGTGTACTTCTTTTAAATGATGCGAAATAGCTAATGCTTTAGAAATTCTGCTGTTTTGGTTTTTTACTTTATTCACCAAGTGAATTAAGTTTCGTTGTTTGCCTGGCGTTAGTTTATCAAAATACATTTGTGCTTCGGGTTCTTGAGCAAAAACCTCTTGCATTTCGCCTGCCATAGGCATACCATATTTTGCAGTTTCTTCTTGTAAGGTTATAAAAACAGGTTCATCTTTTTGCAAGCCAAGCTGTTTTACATTTTGTTTGTTTATGAGCACGTAATAATATCCATTTGAGGATAAGATTGCAGAATGAATTTTTAACTTTTCGTTTACTTCACAAACAACACGCTTAATTCCCCTTTCTTTAAAAAAGTCACCAACATCAAGTGGAATAGGCAAATGAAACCCCCAAATGGGAGAATCTAGCTTATCAATTTTGGTGG
>Ga0222664_1000307_pt1 | contig 32997 bp, 32 predicted proteins | sample AntAcemetagen604_FD_181147 | JGI IMG/M metagenome (GOLD analysis project Ga0222664, IMG submission 181147) | Saline water microbial communities from Ace Lake, Antarctica - #604 | ecosystem: Environmental > Aquatic > Non-marine Saline and Alkaline > Saline | place: Antarctica: Ace Lake... | reverse complement strand
TCGTTAACCTGCAATTTATAGAATTGCCTCCCTCCTAATTTGCATGCCATTGCCCACAAAAATCCTAACTCACCAGCCACAAAAGCGTTACAGATTCTTATCTTTTTTCCATTTCGGTTTTATGGTAATATTTTGGTGGCTTGGTCGCATAAACTTTTTGGTTAAACGAAACTGCTCGGACAGAGATTTTCGAATCTTAACTGATTTTAAAAGTGTTTTAAAGCATGGAAATCTAAGATTCGGGATTTTTGAAACCATTGAAAAAGAATAAAAAAAAACAGCAGGTAACAAAAGCTATAAGTAATGCGGTGGTTGGTGAAAATTTAACGTTCGGGTATTTGCGCAACTCCGCCAATTAATTTAATTTAGCTTGGATTTTTAAAACGAAAATTAATTGGCTAAGGGTAAATTGAAAAAGTCGGCTTCGAAAATCCGCACTACTCATAGCAGAAACGTTAGGCACAATAAAATATCAAAATGAAACTCATCCAATTTAGCATTATCATGCTCACACTTTTGATTGTATCGTGTCAATCAATTAAAAATAAAGAATTAGGGGAAAGCAATATTGAAGAGACTAAAAAACCAAAATTGGATATTCGCTATTCTGAGAACTTAGAAACTCTTGCTTTAATATATAACCTATCAGAATCTGGTGATTCTCACTTTGAGCTCAACCCAAAGCCTAGGGCAATGCTTGCAAGAGAATTAACTACAAGATTTGAAAAATTTAAAGAACATGAAGCCGTTAAAAAATTGAATTTTCTTCTAAGTAATGATTTTGTAGATTCATACGACATTGTCCTATCGCTCTATAATACGGACTTTCCTGATTTTAAACAATACTCAGATTATCCACCTATTTACTATGAGCATGATTCATTATCACCAAAGCAGGTACAAGCTACGTTTGATGATTTCAATGAATCGGTTAAACAGTTTTACATAGATGCTAACATTAAAGAATTTCTTGAGGTAGAATTGAAAAAGCTGTATTCTAAACTAATGGATGAAGTAAATACTATTGCTCCAGATAACAAATACATTGCATTAATGGAAGACTATAATGGTATTCAAAGAAACTCATATACAGTAATTGTTTCTGCATTCTCCTTTAACGGAATAGGACGCTCCAAAACTATAAGAAATAAAGACGGAATAAACATTTTCCAGTTTGTGTCTTCCAACCCAAAAGATGAATCGGACACTATTGATTTAACAAACCTCAATTCTTTTACAATCGGTTACACTGATAAAGATTATTTCAGAGAAATAGCCATTCATGAGTTAGGACATTCCTTTTTTCATGAAGCTATGCGCGAAAACAAAAATATTATAGCCAAAATTGATGAACTTGAATACCTGTTTACAGACTCATTGAGAGAAAACATGATGAATCAAGGCTACTTAGATTGGAGAATGTGTTTTGAAGAACATCTAGTTCGACTGGGTGAAATTAAAATTGCTGAGCTGATGGAGGATACTGATTTGTCCGTACAATACATGCATGAATGCATTGTGAACAGAGGATTTATTTATATGAAACCGATACAAGAAATTTTATTGGAATATGAAAATAATCGTGATAAGTATACGACTATAGAAGATTTTATTCCAATCATAATAAACAAGTTAAAAGAAAAAGTGCCTAACACTATGTAAAAAAGCATTAAAACGACTTTTTACATTAACCGTTGTAAAACATTATAAAAATATGGCAGAAAAGAAAATGAACTTTAATGCAACTTGGTCAATGGCTGTTGGTGGAATGGTTGGAGGTGGAATTTTTTCTGTTTTAGGAGTAATTATTGAGACGGCAGGACAATGGGCTTGGTTGAGTTTTCTGATTGCAGGTTTTATAGCCTTAATTTCGGCACATAGCTATAGTCAATTATCCATTAAGTATAGTGAAGGTGGTGGTGCATTTACTTTTTTGAGAAAAATTAACCACAAAGGTTTCGCAGGAAGTCTTTCTTGGATCCTTATTTTGGGGTATATTTTGACTTTGTCAGTCTATGCTTTCACATTCGGTCACTATGTTGCGCACGTATTTAATGCTGGAAATTGGCTACCTCGTGTTTTAGCTTTAATGATTATAGCCATTCTTGCAGCAGTAAATTTAAAAGGTGTTGGTAATGCCTCAAAAGTTGAAATCGTAACTGTTTATGGTAAACTTATAGTCTTATTAGGATTAGCCGTTTATGGTATTATTCAATGGAGTCCAGAAGAGTTTACTCAGGGAATTAGTCCCAAACCTTGGCATATGGCTATCATTGGTGCAGGAACAATATTTATGGCATACGAAGGTTTCCAATTATTATCATATGACTATGAAGATTTAGAGAATCCAAACAAAACTTTACCCAAAGCTACCATCTGGGCGGTTATATCTGTTATTCTAATTTACATTTTAGTTACAATCGGCACAACAATGATTGTTGGTGCAGAATCTCTAATAATTAATAAAGAAGTAGCTCTATCTATTGCAGGAAAGAAGATTTTAGGCACTACAGGCTTAGTTATTGTGACTATTGCAGCTGCATTTTCTACTGGTTCAGCTATCAACGCAACGCTATTTTCAACTGCAAGGCTGATGGAGAGTGTTGCAAAAAAGAAAGATTTACCTCATTTATTCGTCAAAGAGAATAAAGCCAAGATTCCATTTTATGCTGTTTTATGTATTGCAGGAATTTCTGCCTTATTGTCAATTGTAGGTAGTTTATCAAATTTGGTGGATGCGGCAAGTATTATATTTCTATTCACCTTTGGTATTGTTAATTTAATTGCATTTCAACAAAATGTAAAACTAAGATGGATTTGTTTGTTGGGCGCTATTTGTTGCGGTTTAGCTATGATTGCTGACATTACCGTGCAAATCCAAAAAATCCCTTATGCGATTATTGGACTAATTGTTATTTCATCAGCCATTTTTCTGTTAAGACCGTACCTATTAAAAAGAATGCACAGTGAATAACGTTTTACAATCGAGTAGACGGCTCCGACTAATCCCGATAGTTATCGGGAAGCCGGAGTGCGCCTCTCACAGTTCTACTGAGCGCAGTCGAAGTACCACCGTACCCTTCGACCTTGCTCAGGTTAAACCAAGCGGGTCTCGTATACGGCGGTTCGCAACCCATCTTCCCAATCGCTCTTTACACCGATTGAAACTATTCCATACTTTATGAATGGGCTACAACTTTACTAGACTACTGTCTTTAAACATAAAGTTTGCTCCCAATCTAATTTCTGGAAGGATTGCGTTCAGTCCTAGCTTCACAGCTAGCAACCTTGCGACTTACTAATGGTTCGAGCTGTTAAACTCGTCCATAAGGGACTTTAACCCTCTAGATTAATTATTTACCTTGCGGTAAATTAAAGATGCCCTTCGGGACAAGTTTCATAGCCTGGCCTTTGGCAACAGGCAAAAGAAACACCGCTGCAAACATTAAATTATGAGATTTAAGACTATCGCGATTTACCTATTCACACTTATTTCGTTTAGTGTATTTGCCCAAAATATGGCGGAATACACAAATAGCTGGGAAGGAAAAATTGAAAACAAGAAAACGTTTAATTTCTCTATTGAAATAGATGATTATAAATCAGAAAATCCTGTTTTTATTATTTCAAATCACAATGTGATACTCAAAAAATCATTTGATAAAACTGAAAATAAACTCATTCTAGTAAAAGTTGGAGAAAATTTTTCGTTTCAAGGTAGATTGTCTGAAAAAAACAGTGAAATCAATGGTTTTATAAAGTCTGGTTTATTGCTATATCACATAAAACTAAATAAGACAAAAACTGGTTCATTTACTGGAGATTGGAATATCTTAATGGCTGATGAATTAAAATCCCAAAATTTTTATTTGAGTTTAGAGAATGGCTCTGGTAATGACTATGAAGCATATCCTATTTTAGGAGACAATCGCTTTACTGGAACTTGGTGTGGAAATTTTCAAAAGAAAAATGATACAATATCTTTTTCAGATATTAAAACTGGACTAAACTTCAAAGGAAAATTAGGCGAGAAAAAAATACAACTATCAGTTTATTTAGAAAAGCATTTCGTTACTGAAATTGAATTAAACCCATCTCAAACTGATTGGGAAATTGGCGAGTTTGTAACAATTGCAAAAAAAACAGACCAAAAAATTAATTTGGATGAATTAGAAAAATTAATTTTAAATGACTCACTTCCAAATACACATTCGATTTTAATTTCCAAAAAGGGTAAAACCATCTATGAAAAATATTTTGGTGGTTATAATGATAAGATTCCTCACGATACACGCTCAGCATCAAAAAGCATTTCATCAGCAATTGTTGGTATCGCGAAAGACAAACTGCTATTTAAAGATTTAGACCAATCTATATTTGAATTTTTACCTCAAGAGTATCAAATCTATAATGAAGGTTTGAAAAACAAAATAGATATTAAAAGCCTATTGACTATGAGTTCGGGTTTGGATGCTGACGATTACACAAATATTAGAACGTCATCAGCATCTGAAGGCAATTACCAAAACACACAAAATTGGACAAAAACAATCATTAGTGCAACAATGATTAATGAACCAAATACACACGCTAATTATGGTTCTGCAAATCCGCACCTTCTTGGAGTTGCAATGGATTCTGTGGTTTCAGAACCATTAGATATTTTCATTGACAAGAACTTATTTGAAAAATTGGGAATTACTAATTATATCATCCAAAATGATAATGTTGGAAATCCTTATTTTGGTGGAGGAATCTATTTAACACCAAAAGATATGATGAAGTTTGGTCAATTATATTTACAGCATGGGATTTGGGAAAATGAACAAGTTTTAAGCAAAGAATGGGTAGTCAACTCATTTAAAAATTATCGTAATTTAGAGAATGTTCCCGACAAAAATGGTTATGGATATTTGTGGTGGCACAATACGTATGAGGTTAATGGGAAATTTATAGAGTCTATTGAAGCTAGAGGAAATGGTGGACAATATATCTTTGTAATTCCGGAATTGGAAATAGTTACAGTAATAACATCTGGAAATTATAGAAATGGAAAGTCCCAACAGCCTGAATTGATTTTAGAAAATTATATTTTATCAAAATTACTTAATTGAATAAAGCCAATTGCTAACAAAGAACTGTGCTAAATTCTAAATATAATTGGCTTTAATTTTAAGTTAGGTTGGCTTTACTCCTTTATAACTTTCATCATACATTAACCCTGATTTTACAATTGCAAATGTTTGTTTTAAACAATACTACTTTTGACGAAGCTTTTAGATCTGACCGCCAAAACCTTAAAAAGAAAAATATTTGGGAGTTGGCATGAACGTTTATATTGCCAAATCTTTTGGTGCTACTGAATAAAGTATTTAAATAAATACATATATAAATTAACGATTAATGAGGGCTTACGATTTATCAGGACTGAGAAAAATTACCGGTGGAAATACCGAGTTTGAAATGAAAATGCTAAAAATGTTTGTAGAGCAAACGCCCGAGCAAGTACAAAAACTTGAAAACCTTCTTGAAGAAGATGATTTTGAATCTTTTGGTGTAGTAGCGCATTCAATAAAACCATCTATAGATTTGATTTGTACCGAAGATTTAAAAAACCAAGTTAGAGACTTGGAGAAAATTAGTAAATCAGGTAATCAAACTGATTTGTTGCCTGGTCTTTTTGAAAACTTTAGAGAAGATCTTGAGGAAGTAATTTCAGATTTAAAAGAGGATTTATTTTAAGGAATCCACTTAATATCTTTAAAATCTGGTTTGCGTTTTTCTAAAAAGGCATTTCTACCTTCTTTAGCTTCATCGGTCATGTAAGCCAATCGGGTAGCTTCTCCTGCAAAAACCTGTTGGCCTACCATGCCATCATCAGTTAAATTAAAGGCAAACTTTAACATTTTTATTGATGTTGGAGATTTTTCTAAAATCTCTTGAGCCCAATCATAAGCCGTTTGCTCTAAATCTTCATGCGGAATTACAGCATTTACCATTCCCATGTCAAAGGCCTCTTGGGCTGAATAATTTCTACCTAAAAAGAAAATTTCTCTTGCCCTTTTCTGACCAACCATTTTTGCTAGATAGGCCGAGCCATATCCGCCATCAAAACTTGTAACATCGGCGTCGGTTTGCTTAAATATAGCATGTTCTTTACTTGCTAAAGTTAAATCGCATACAACGTGTAAACTATGCCCACCTCCAACTGCCCAACCTGGTACAACGGCAATAACAACCTTTGGCATAAACCTTATTAACCTCTGTACTTCTAAAATATTTAACCTCGGCATTCCGTCATCATCAACATAACCTTGATGGCCTCTAGCATTTTGGTCTCCTCCACTACAAAATGAGTAAATACCATCTTTTGTTGAAGGCCCTTCGGCAGAAAAAAGAACTACACCAATAGTTGTATCTTCCCTAGCATCTAAAAATGCTTGATACAATTCACCAACTGTTTTGGGTCTAAAAGCATTGCGAACATTTGGTCTGTTAAAAGCGATTCGAGCAACACCATCACCACTTTTTTGATATGTAATATCTTCGAAATCTTTTACGGTTTTCCAATTAGGTTTTGCCATGCTATTTGTTTTTTTATAAAAGTAAATTTTAAAGAAATTGTTCTTTCAAAAAATTAATCGATTGGGTTTTCTTTATCTTCTTCAGGTAAATCCGGGTACAAAAAATTATTGTAAGGATACCGAACCTCATGAATTTCACGAACTTTTTTATACAATAAATCTCTAAACTCTTTAATGTTGTTCTTTTTTAAAGCAGAAATAAAAATCACATCTGTGTTTTGGTGAGCCATCCAAGTTTTCTTTAACCTTTCTAAAGATTCAACCTGTTTGGTATTTCCGGTATAATCAAATTCATTTTCATCAAGCTCTCTATATTGGTCCACTTTATTAAAAACCATAATCATTGGAATATCGGCTGCTTCCAGTTCTTTAATTGTATTGGAAACTACCTTTATTTGTTCTTCAAAATTAGGATGAGAGATATCTATAATATGAAGCAATAAATCAGATTCTCTAACCTCATCTAAGGTAGATTTAAATGATTCAACCAATTGGTGTGGCAGTTTTCTAATAAATCCAACAGTATCTGAAAGTAAGAAAGGTAAATTACCTAAAACTACTTTTCTAACAGTAGTATCTAAGGTAGCAAACAACTTGTTTTCAGCAAAAACTTCAGCCTTACTTATTAAGTTCATTATGGTACTTTTCCCAACATTGGTATAACCCACCAAAGCTACCCTTACCATAGCATCTCTATGTTTGCGCCGGGTTGCCATTTGCTTGTCAATTTCCTTAAGTTTTTCCTTTAGTAAAGAGATTTTTTTTCTAATAATCCTTCTATCAGTTTCAATTTCTTTTTCACCTGCTCCTCCCCTTGTGCCAGTTCCTCCTCTTTGCCTTTCAAGGTGAGTCCACATATTTGTAAGGCGAGGCAATAAATACTGATACCGCGCTAAATCTACTTGAGTTTTGGCTTGGGCTGTGCTTGCTCTTTGAAGAAAAATATCTAGAATTAATAAGCTCCTGTCATAAATTTTGACACTTAAAAATTTTTCAATATTTCTTAATTGAGAAGGTGATAAATCATCATCAAATACAACAAGCTCTACTTCATTGTCCTCAACAAATGTTTTTACTTCCTGAAGTTTACCACTTCCAACAAAAGTTCTAGAGTCAGGCTTGTCTAATCTTTGTGTAAATTTCTTTAGCGTTTTTGCTCCTAAGGTAGAGGTTAAAAAAGCCAATTCATCTAAATATTCTTCAACCTGTTCGTCAGATTGTGTTGAAAGAATAATACCAACCAAAACCGCAGTTTCTGGTTTTTTTGAAGTTAAAATTTCTTCCATATATTAAAATACCCTATCCCAAGGAACTCTAGAAAAAATCAAGATTGTTCCTGCGATAAAAAAGTTTCTGTGTTTGGCAAATTTTTCTTTGTCGGTAGCAGCTTTTTTTCCAATTGACCTTCCAACTGTAATAAGAATAATTCCAATAATCATTATTGAAATATGTTCTACCGTCCAAAAACGCAAATTAGGATCTTTCATGGCAGCGCCAACATCGTTTAATCCTGTTTGCACAACGGGACTAACAAAATATAACACTAAGCCTAAAAGCAATTGAATGTGAACTCCGATAAGGGAAAAAAGCGAAAGTTTATTATCTAAGTTAGAGAATTTTTTGTTTCCCGCAGCTCCTAAAATAAATTTTACGACAGCAAAAATTAGCAAAACACTAACCAAATAAAAAATACCTTTATGTAAATGAAGTAAGCCTGTATACATATATAAAATTTTGAGCAAAAGTAATGGATTGAAAAGTTAATTCTGCCAACTAAAAAAGAATAACCGAAGAGTTTCACTATTTTTAACCCTGTGAAAAAGTTACTTCCACTTTTATTGATCTTTTTGGCAGCTTGTCAACCAAATTTCACAAGAAAATGGGATTTACAATATGAGGTTGTTAAACAAAGCTTGGGGCCAATTACCTATAGCGTTTCTTATGTTGATGAAAATGGTGCTTCTAAAATTGAAGGTCCAATAACAGACTCTGCGTGGAAAAGTGAAAAAATGGAAAACGTTTCAGTGGATTTTGAAGTTTCACTCAAAGTAAAAATAATAAGTGGTTCAGGTGTTTTAGATTTAAGGGTTTTAAGAGATGGAGCAATCCATAAGTCAAGCCTTCTTGAATCTCCTGCAATAGAAGAGTCTGTTGAAACGGAGCTTTAAATTTACATTTGTTTTATATGGCAGAAGAATTACCAATTAAAGAGCACAATTTCTCAGAAAGTTACTTTCCACCTAACATGAAAATATTTGGAATTGCCATTGGAATATTTGGTTTGGTAATGATTTACTTTGAGCAGTTATTTGGCATCATTCCAATGCTTTTTTGCATTGTACTTTTAATTACCCAACATGGGTATTTTTATGATTTTGAAAAGAAAAGATTTAAGCACTACCACAAAATATTAAATTTTGAATTTGGAAAGTGGGTTAATTTAGATAACCCAAAAGGCATCATAGTGGCCAAGGAAATACAAAAAGAAAAATCTATCACCTCATGGTCGGGAACGGCCATAAAAATGAGAATAAAAATGTGGGAGGTTACCTTTAAAAATGGCAATGAGGAATATTTTGTAATAGAAACCGAAAACATAAAAGAGGCGTGTACTTCTATATTGATATTTATGGCAATGTTTAAAGTTCCTGCTTATTCAAAATTTATTAGAAAAGATAGAATTATAGATTACCCAGCCTTAAGAAAGGGAATTGTTAAATTTGGCGATGTTGTGTTTAGAGAATAACTGACATTTTTTCAGAAACCATTTTTGGAATATGTTTTGCTATTTTCAATTCACTTCCAAGTAGGGGCAAAAGCTCCGATTTATATATATTTTAAAAAGCCCTTCTTGGGCTTTTTTTTAGAACCATATCCATAAATTTTGGTTTAATTTATATGAAAAAAGTAGATTGGCACTTTTCGTTAATCCTAACTACAATTTTTGTTTTGGTTTATCACATGTCACCGTTTTTAGGCTTTGCAGATGATGTAATAATTGCAATGTTTGTAACCTCCCCATTAATAGTTTTTTGGATGGCAAATAAAATTTTAACCTCATCTGATATTCCTAATAAAAAAATTTCGGATGGTTATTTTTACGATGATTTAGAAGAATAATCAAATTCTGAATTATTATCTTTTTCGTACTTTCAATTTTTTAAAACTATACTATGATTTCAGTAGAAAAATCTCCCTTTAAGGATAATTTATTGGCTAATAAAACCATTTGGGTAACAGGAGGTGGAACTGGTTTAGGAAAATCTATGGCCACTTTATTTTCAGGTTTAGGGGCAAAAGTTGCTATTAGCAGCAGAAAAGAAGATGTGCTCAAAAAAGCAGCAGATGAAATTTCAACACAAACCAATAATGAAGTATTTGTTGCTCCTTTGGATGTAAGAGAATGGCATACTGTTGAAAGTACCTACGAAAAAATAAAATCAGATTTTGGTCAGCCCAACGGGCTTTTAAATAATGCAGCTGGTAATTTTATAAGTCCAACAGAAAGATTATCTCCTAGAGCTTTTAAGGTAATAATTGATATTGTTTTAAACGGCAGCATAAACACTACTCTAACCTGTGGAAAAGATTGGCTTAAAAACAACATTGAAGGAACCATTTTAAATATTGTAACAACCTATGCTTGGACAGGCTCGGGATACGTTGTGCCTTCTGCAACAGCAAAAGCTGGGGTTTTAGCCATGACGAGGTCTTTGGCCGTTGAATGGGGTCCGAAAAACATTAGAAGCAATGCAATTGCACCAGGTCCCTTCCCTACAAAAGGAGCATGGGATAGATTACTACCCGGCGAAATGGCAGATAAATTTGACTTTGCGAAGCGAATTCCATTAAATAGAGTTGGCGAGCATCAAGAATTAGCCAATTTGGCCACCTTTTTAATGAGTGATTTTAGTGGCTATATTAATGGCGAAGTTGTTACAATAGATGGAGGTGAATGGCTAAAAGGTGCAGGCCAATTCAACAACCTCGCAGCTATTTCCGAAACAATGTGGGATACTATAGAGAAACAAGTAAGAAAAACAAAAGGAAGTTAATTTATGCCTTTAAGCAACCAAGTTTATTTACTAGATAACAATCAACCATTAAGCCAAAAGCTAGAAGTCTTTTTAGAAAAAAAAGGTTATAAAACTGAGCATTTTAAGTATGGCAAAAGACTGCTTAAAAGAGCAAAAGTGATAGAAAATGTAGTTATCATTTGCAACTATAAAGTTAAAGATATGGATGGTGCAGAGTTTTTAGCACTTTTTAGAAAACAAAACCGAAAAACCCCAGTAATTTTTATCTCTGATTTTAGCGAAATTCCATTTGTTGTTAAATGCATGAGGAGAGGCGCATTTGACTATGTAACAACTCCTGTGCAACCAGAAGAAGTGCTGCTAACTCTGAAAAGAGCATTTCTAAAATTAAATCCTGAACAAAAAAGTACAACTAACCAAACTGATCATTTTAAAAATCTTGTTGTTGGAGAAAGCGAAAATGCCCTTCAGGTTGAAAAACATATCAACCTTGTAAGCAACACAGATTTTTCAATATTGGTGGAAGGAGAAACAGGAACAGGAAAAGAAGTTGTAGCAAGAAAAATACATTTAAACAGCATTCGGAATAAAGGCCCTTTTGTGGCATTAGATTGTGGAGCAATACCCGAGGAGCTTGCCGCAAGTGAACTTTTTGGCCATGTTAAAGGCTCATTTACAGGAGCCATTGAAAATAAAATTGGTTGTTTTGAGGCGGCGCATAATGGCACACTATTTTTAGATGAAATAGGAAATTTAAGTTTTGATAATCAATTAAAACTTTTAAGAGTGCTTCAAGAAAGAAAGATAAAACCTCTGGGAAGCAATAGACTGAAAAAGGTAAATATTAGGTTAATCGCAGCTACCAACGACAACCTAAAAACTAAGGTTGCAGACGGAGAATTTAGAGAGGATTTATATTACAGGATAAATGAGTTTAAAATTGAACTGGCTCCAATAAGCGAAAGAAAAAAAGACCTTTTAAAGTTTGCTTCTTTTTTTCTTGAAAACACAAACAACGAACTTCAAAAAAATATAAAAGGATTTTCAAAAAGCGCAATCAACCTAATAAAGGAGCATGCTTGGCCAGGTAATTTAAGAGAATTAAAAAACGCAATAAAAAGGGCTACACTTTTATGTCAAGGCAATATTATTGAAGAGTCTCACCTACCTATTTCTATTTCCGAAACCACCAAAAAACCTAATTTTAGCGATTTAAACCTAAAAAAAGCGTTACAAAAAACCGAAATACAACTTATTAAATTGGCGTTACAAAAAACCCACTTCAATAAAACTAAAACAGCCGAAATACTTGGAATTGATCGAAAAACACTATACAATAAATTAGATATTTATAAATTGGATTAAAATTGTAGAAATTATCTACACTTTGTTGATTATATCTACAAAATTAAAAATATTCGGCAAAAATAAAAATTCCATAAAACACTACTAATCAATTACTTGAAAGCTTATCAATTAACTTGGCACGAGCTTTTCACTATTGTTTCCAAAATAAAAAATTATGGAAACCCTAGAATTAGAAAAAGTAAAAATTGAAACACCAAGACAAATCAGAATATCTCCAAACCTTGGGTTGGGAGAGCATAAAAGAAAAGAAATTGCCGACAGTTTAAAGAAAGTATTGGCAGATTCTTATTGCTTGTTAGTAATGACCCAAAATTATCATTGGAATGTAAGAGGTATTAATTTTAAAGTAATTCACGAATTAACTGAAAATCAATACTTAGATATTTTTAAAGCTATTGATGATATTGCCGAAAGAATTAGAACTTTGGGAGAAGATGCACCTGGCACAATGACTGAATTTAACGAGCTTACTTCAATCAATCTACCCAACAAAGAATTAAGTGACAGGGAAATGATAGTTGACCTTTTAGAGTCAAATGAAACAATTGTAAAGACATTGAGAAATGCCCTGCATCCAGCATCAGAAGTTAATGATGAAGCAACTGCCGATTTAGTAACTGAAAGGCTTAAAGTTCACGAAAAAGTGGCTTGGATGTGGAGAGGACATTTGGAACAATAATACCAAACCTAACTCCTTTATTTTATAAACCTTAAAACCAAAAATTATCAATTATGAAAAATTCGAAAATAATAACTATATCAATTTTATCAACCATTGCTGTTGTTTCAGTGCTGTTTTACACCTTTTACGAGAGAGAAATTGTTGAGACCAACTTATCGGAAAATATCACTTTAGAAAGAACTCCAGCTGAATATTCTGGAGATAGAATTTACGCTTTAGAAGTTAAAATTGATAGTGAGTTAACCAACACTTCTAGCCTAAAGAAATCATTCAAAAATGATTATCAAGCAGAGTTGAAGGAGTTGAAAAAAAGTATAGCAGTTGAAAAAAGCAAATTAAAATCTGTAATTAAAGACACTACTGAGGAAGCTCTTGCTCAACTTAACCATAGAGTTGATTCTATTGAAGATAAATACAAGGAAATTCAAAGTAATATTAAATCTGAATTTGCTGAAGACAAGTCTGAGTTAGTGAATAAAGTAAATGGATTACTTGCTGAACTTGATAAACATAGTAAAGAGTTAAAAGAAAGCTCTAATGAAAACGTAACCGAAATGAAACAAAACTTTAATGAGATTAAAGGAAATTTAGAAGATGTTCAAGAAAATCTCAAAGAAGTTTCTAATGACAAATTAGAGGAAACAAAAGCTGATATTAATTTTATAGAGAAAGAGTTAAAAGAAACTTACTCTGAAGTTAAACAGCGTTTAAAAGAAGAAAATTCTTAATAACTAAAAACTATAAAAATAAAAAAGCCCAATTAAATCAGTTGGGCTTTTTTTTTATTTAAATGTCTCGGCCTAAAGTCAGTTTTTATTACAAATCATTCAACTCTACTAATAAACTAATATATGCCATGCGCCCCACTCTTGGGCCTCCATACACTTGGTAAACTTTATTGTTTAACACATTGCTTGCTCCAACTTTTAAGGTTGATTTAAGTTTAGATAAATAAACATTTACTTGGGCATCAAGCAAACCATAACTCGGAATAAAACCAGTAAACTGAGGAGAACCTTCAAAAACAAAACCTTCAACCCATTTATAGTTAACATTGAACCCTACGTTTTTCAAATAAAATGCAGGCCAGTTTTCATTTATTCGTTCTAATAATTCTATGCGTTGGGTAATTTTTGTGCCTGAAAAACCCAGGTTAAATTTATGTTCTGGAGTATTAAATGCAGGAATAATAGGGTCATTTGTATCTCCCCTGCTTAAAACATTCCAAGAGTAATTTCCATAAAGCGAATAATACTTTTTGAAAAAATAATTAACTCCAACAGCAAATCCCATAGTATTTACAATATTGGTAGAGTTGGCCGCAACCCGGTAAACTTGCCTACTTGAGACTAGATTTGTAGAAGAATCAAAATCAACATCAGCTCCTAAATTAAAACCTAAAAAGTTTTTATACCAGCTGTAGTAAAAACTTCCATCAATAAAAATATCTTTAAAAATAGTTCCCTTATAACCCAACTCTAGTGTTCTAACTTGTTCAGGTCTTACAGGGGCAACATTAAAATAATTGAGCGTATCTCTATTTCTTTCGCTTAAATAATCCTGTAAAGATTCAATAGTTACCAAACTATCGAATCCATTAATATTACCAATTAAAATTGCACGACCCACATTGTAATACAGAAATTGGTCTTGCATTGTTGGGTTTCTAATGGCAGATGAAAATGAAAGTCTTGCTACATTCTGCTCATTAATAAAATAAACAGCAGAAGCAGCTGGAGAAAAAACGTAATCAAAATTTCGGTTTTTATCCATTCTTGTTGTAGCGGTAAGAACCAATTTTTCGTTTAAAATTCTTTTTTTCAAACTAAGGTATGTCCCAAACTCTTCGTTAGTTATTACCCTATTGTTGGTATCAGAAAATATAGTTCCCTGAGAGTTTGGTGTATAAATTCTGTAACTGGCTCCAAGTAAAATATCCATAAACTGAGGTTTAAATTTATATTCCCCTTGGATGTGGGTTAAACTAGATTGATCGAAAAATTTTGAACCTCCCTCTAAAAAGGTTTTCTCTTGTGTGATGTGATTAAAAACTGAATCGAATTTAGGTGTTCCCGGCACAAAGTAAGGCAAGGTTCCCGGTCTATTTGATAATGAATCAGCAAATTGTCTCGCATCTAAATGCCATTTTACCAACGAGTCTGAAAATTGAAACATTACATCTTCAGCGGCGGCGTATGTGGAGTCCTTGCTATCTCCAAACCATAATTGTGGGTTTGCATTGGGATTAGGATACCCCTCTAAATTTCTTGCTCTTGGAACCCCATTTTGCAGCCAATAAGAGTTGTAATTATTTGACCAGCTTGTATTTGATTGGGCAGAATCTTGCAACAATAATGCGGTAAAAACGGCATCGTAAGAATTTCCTGCATCTTCTAATGTTCTATAAGCCCTGATGAAAAACTTATCTTTTTGTCTAACTTCAACCCTATGTTGTTGAAATTGAATTCCGTTTAAACTATACCTATTGTCGCCTTGATAAACTGTTGTTCCTGTGCCATAGTTAAAAGCATAAATTGCTTCAATATCTTTTGTAATTTTAAAATGGGCAGCTGAACTAAGCTTTAAATTTTTTGTGTCGTAATTAACCAAATCCGATTCTTTGTAGCCTGTTCGGTGGTAGATTCCTAAACCAGGAAAATTACGTCTACCAAAATCACTAGTGAAATTATTTGCTCCATCAGAAAGGTTTTCATCTCCGTAAATATTTACCGCATCGTACCCTCCTGGATTGGTTTCGCCAACTTTGGATTGTTCAGTTGCATCGTAATTATCTGCTTCCCAATCGTCAGCGGTGAGGTAAGCAACATTTAATTTAAATCCAAAACCTCTTCCTTTTTCGTTTTCCCAAGCATTGGCATAGCGTCCCATCACTTCTCTTAAATTCCTCTCTCCTATTCTAGTTTGCACCGACAAACCCTTAAACTCAAAAGGGCTTTTAGTTTCCATATCAATAACTCCATTAAAAGCATTTGGCCCATAAATACCGCTACTGGCTCCTACAATTAGTTCAACTCTTTTTATATCGAGTTCAGAAGCCCCAAGAAAATTTCCCAATGAAAAATTTAGGCCAGGTGCCTGGTTGTCAACACCATCAATTAGTTGTAATGACCTAACAGGGCTTGTACTGTTAAAACCTCTTGTATTAATAATTTTAAAGCCTAAACTTGCTGAGGTTAAATCAACACCTTTTAGGTTCCCTAATCCCTCATAAAAGTTCGCCGAAGGTGTTTCCTTTATCATCAAAATATCCATAGACTCTACAGTTAACGGAGATTCTTTTTGTTTCTCTGTTAGCCTGCTTTCCACTATATCAAAGGTTTCTAATTGAACCGCACTTGGCAAAAACTTCAAATTTATTTTATCGTCGAAATTATTTACAGTATATTTAATTTCGTCAAAACCTAAAAATTTAGCTACAATAATAAAGGGTGGGTTTTGCTTTGTTTGAAAGCTAAATTTACCATCAAAATCTGTAACGCTACCAATTGTTGTGCCTTCAATAACTACGCTTGCGCCAATTATGGTTTCGCCAGTAGCTTGATCTATTATTTTACCCGAAACTGTTCCTTGTGCAAGTGCAGAAATAACATACCCAAAGAAAATAAGAAGAGAAAGTATTGGTTTTTTCATAGTGTAGAAAAAAAAACGGCGGGCTAAAATAGCCCGCCGAAAAAAAAGATTAGAATTCTATTATTTTAAAATAAGCTTTTGAATTACAGTGTTGTCGCCAACTTCTGCATTAATTAAATAGAACCCACTAGGTAGGTTGTTTCTATCAATTACTATTCTATTTTGTCCATTAGCTTGAAGTGATAAAACACTTTTTCCTGTAATATCAAATAAGTTAATAGCATTTAAACCCGCTTTTGAGTTTAATACCACAAAATCATTTGCAGGATTTGGCGAAATGGTTAAATCTACTTTAGAAACCTCTGGAGTTTCAACGCTAGATGGATTTGTATTTCCAGGTAAACCCAAAACATTTACGGCTCTTGGACAGAAATAACCCATAATTGTATCAATATACATTAAAGCCTTTGGCTTACTAGCAACTGGATTTGCGGCAGAGCCAAAACCTGTACCATTTGGTGGCTGAACTGTATTAGGGTCACTAGGATTATACCAAGCCCATGGTTCAAAACCATTTGCTGGTCCAGGGAAAGGATACAATCCGTAAGCAGCAGATCTACTTCTAGCTTCAACTGAAATAGCATCAGTTAAGCTCATTTCATTCCAATCTTGATTACCTAATCTAGTTGCTCTTATAGAAAGATCTAAACTTCCACTTACTTCAACAATAGGATCTCCTGTAGATGCTACAATAACAATTGCTGTGCTGTAAGGTGTTAGTGCATCTGCAATACCATGAAAAGAAACCATTGGAATTTCGCCTGTTTCAATCCAAGAGCTATCGCCCATTGCACCACCCATATTCAAAATCATTTGAGGGTCTGAATTATAACCTGGATGATTAAAGAAAGAGAAACCTGAAGCACCATTGTCTCCATCAAAATCGCCCCATAAACTTGTATTTACAAATGGGTCTCCGTTAGAATCTAAAAATTTAAACAAATTCAATTCAGATGTTTTGTCTAAAGCTCCAGCTGCTAAAGCTGCATAACCTCCTGAATTTGAACCGCCTAAAACTACCATGTCTGGATCAATTTTATACAAATCAGTAGTAGCTGCGTCTTTTCTAAAAAACCTAACAGCAGCTTTTCCATCTTGCATCGCTTTGTAAACAGCGTTAATAATGGTACTCGCTTTTGTTTCTTGATTTCCTAGCGGATTCCAACCTAATCTGTAGTTAATAGCAGCAGCCACGTAACCTCTTTGAGCAAATTGCTTGCATATTTCTACTAAACTAGAGTCGTTTTTATTACCGAAAGGTAATGTGTTTACTCCTTTTGGCAAGAAACTACCGGCATGCATCATAATGATTAATGGTCGTTTTGAAGCCGTGTCATTGGTGGGCTCATAAACATCCATAAAAAGATCATTTAGAACAGGGGCTCCAGTTATAACTGAATAATTTTCAGCATATTTCACATCTGATGTAATGGTTACATCAGTAAAAACTTTGTCTTTATATCTATCTTGAGCAGAAAGTGTTGTGCTCAACATAAAGCCAAAAAGAATTAGATAACTTGTAATTAATTTATTCATAAAATATCATTTTTGTGTTCATATCGAAAATATAAAAATTAACTATTCAAATCCATGTTAAACAATAAATTTTTAAAACGTTCAAAATTCGGTTTCATTTATCTTGTAGTTTTGGCTTCCTTTTTAGCATGCAACCAAATGACAAAAGAAAAAACACCACCTGAAGCGCCTATTATTCCTCATAAAATTACCGAACACAATAAAACTTGGGTTGATAATTATTTTTGGATGAGGGAGCGAGATTCGAAAGAAATTTTGGCCTATTTGAACCAAGAAAATGAATATACGAGTCAAAAACTAAGCAAAACTGAAGGGCTTCAAAAGCAACTTTTTGAAGAAATTACTGGAAGAATCAAAAAAGATGACAATTCTGTACCATATTTTTTAAGCGGCTATTTTTATTATGTTAGGTATGAAGGCGAACAAGAATATCCCCTCTATTGCAGAAAAAAGGATTCGCTTGAAACTGAAGAGCAAATAATTTTAGATGTAAACATACTTGCAAAGGGAAAAGACTTTTACAACGCAGCAGGTTTGTCTGTAAGTCCTAATGGGAAAAGCCTAGCTTTTGGAGAAGACACCCTTAGCAGGAGGATTTATACAATAAGATTTCTAAATCTTGAAAACAATTCTTTTTTTATTGACAAGCTAGAAGGAGTTTCTGCCTTTGCTGCTTGGAGTGAAGATGGAAAATATGTTTTTTATACTGCAAAAGATTCTGAAACCTTAAGAACAAATAAAATTTTTAGGCATAAAATAGGGACATCACAACTAGAAGATGTTTTAATTTATGAAGAAAAAGATGAAACTTTTACCACTTATATTTCAAAGCTAAAATCAAAAAAGTATTTGGTTATTCACAACTCTAGCAGCGTAAGCGATGAATATTTAATTTTAAATGCAAGTAATCCTTTAGGAGAATTTAAATTATTTGAAGGGCGCGAAAGAGACCATGAATTTGGTATTGACCACATTGATAATACTTTTTACATTACTACAAATTGGGAGGCTAAAAACTTTAGACTAATGAAGTGCGAAGAAGCAAAAACCTCGCGGGAAAATTGGGTTGAGGTTATTCCGCATAGAGAGGATGTTTTGTTAGAAGATGTAGAGCTTTTTAATGATTTTATTGTTTTAGACGAACGTAAAAAAGGTTTAAGTCAATTTAAAGTAATTAATAATAAATCGGGTGCTAGTTATTATTTAGATTTTGGTGAAGAAACCTATACTGCATACATTGGCTCTAACTACCAAATGGATAGTTATTCATTGCGTTATGGTTTTAATTCATTAACCAAACCAAATTCAATAATTGATTTCAATTTGGTTACCCAAGAAAAAACAGTTTTAAAAGAAGAAGAAGTAATTGGTGGTTATGATGCCTCATTATATGAAAGTAAACGAGTTTGGGTTAAATCTCATGATGATACTGAAGTGCCGGTTTCTTTAGTTTACAAAAAAGAACTGTTTAAAGAAGGTGAAAATCCGCTTTTATTATATGGTTATGGCTCTTATGGCTATTCCATTGACCCTTATTTTTCAACTACCCGTTTAAGCCTTTTAGACAGAGGTTTTGTTTTTGCAATAGCCCACGTAAGAGGTGGAGAATATTTAGGTAGAGATTGGTATGACGATGGGAAAATGCTTCAGAAAAAGAATACCTTTTTAGATTTTATTGCTTGCGGAGAAGCAATGATTGAAATGAAATACTGCTCCTCTGAAAAACTATATGCCATGGGCGGAAGTGCCGGCGGTTTATTAATGGGTGCCATAATTAACTTGAAACCTGAAATTTGGAATGGTATAATTGCAGCTGTGCCTTTTGTTGATGTAATTAATACCATGTTAGATGAATCTATTCCGCTAACTACAGGTGAGTTTGATGAATGGGGAAATCCTAAAGATGAAGAATATTTCAATTATATGATGGAATATTCTCCTTATGATAATGTTGAAGCAAAAGGTTATCCGAATATGCTCGTTACATCGGGTTACCACGATTCACAAGTTCAGTATTGGGAACCTACAAAATGGGTTGCCAAACTAAGAGCCTTAAAAACTGATAAAAATTTATTGCTGCTAAATACCAACATGGCTTTTGGTCACAGTGGTGCATCAGGCAGATTTGAAAGCTACAAAGAAACAGCTATGGAATATGCTTTTTTGTTGATGCTAGAGGGGAAAGAAAATTAAGCAAATTCCATTTCACTATAAATATTTTTGATTTGATTTAATAATTCAAAAATATTTTGAGGCTGGCTTTCTGTTACCAACTGTTTTCGATATTCTTTAAAATTAGGTGTGCCTTTAAAGTAGTTGCTGTAATGTCTTCTCATTTCTACAACCCCTAAAATATCGCCTTTCCATTTTAACGACATTTCTAAATGCCTTCTTACAGCTTCTGCTCTTTGCGCAATGGTAGGTGGCTCAAGATGTGTTCCTGTTTTTAAAAAATGTTTAATCTCATTAAATATCCAAGGATAACCAATACTAGCCCTGCCAATCATTAATCCATCAACACCATATCGCGTTTTCATTTCTAGGGCTTTTTCAGGTGTAGTTACATCTCCGTTTCCAAAAACCGGGATATTTATTCTTGGATTGCTTTTTACATCACCAATCAAAGTCCAGTCAGCATCACCTTTATACATTTGTTTCCTCGTTCTGCCATGAATAGAAATGGCTTTAATTCCGACGTCTTGCAACCTTTCGGCAACCTCCACAATGTATTTGGTATTATCATCCCAACCCAATCGGGTTTTAACCGTAACAGGGAGTTTGGTTGTTTTTACAATTTCAGATGTCATTTTTACCATCTTCGGAATATCTTGTAAAATACCTGCACCTGCTCCCTTGCAAGTCACTTTTTTTACTGGGCATCCAAAATTTATGTCGATAATGTCAGGGTTTGTTTGCTCCGTAATTCTAGTAGCTTCTATCATACTATCTATTTCCGAACCAAATATTTGAATACCAACAGGTCTTTCATATTCGAAAATATCTAACTTTTGAACACTTTTTACAGCATCTCTTATTAAGCCTTCAGAAGAAATAAACTCAGTGTACATAAGGTCTGCACCATTTTCTTTGCACAAGGCTCTAAAAGGTGGATCACTTACATCTTCCATTGGGGCTAATAAAAGTGGAAAATCCCCTAATTCTATGTTATCAATCTTTACCAAACATTAAATTTGGCTGCAAAAATACGATATTGAGTTTTTTTAATACGCTTCACGAAAAGCCAATTTGGTTTAAGGTAATTTTTTTTGGAATTATTACCATTTTCAGTTTTTTCATTTTCACCATAGCCGGTCTTTTTGCATCTATTCTTTTCTTTAATGTAGACCTCTTAAACAACCCTATTGCTTTAAGTAATTTAGATGACCAAAACTCTGTTAATGGACTAAGAATGGTTCAGTTATTTAATGCATTTGGAGCCTTTGTAGTGCCTCCTGTAATTTTTTGGTGGTTACATAAACCAGGAAAATCTGCCTTAAAACCTGAAGAGCCTTTTAATTATTTAACCGGCCTTGTGTCAATAATAATTATGGTTGCTGCCCTCCCATTTATTAATTGGATGGCTTTTGTAAATGAAAGTTTCTCTTTACCCGAAGTATTTGCCGATATAGAGCAGTGGATGAGGGCTGCAGAAGAAGATGCTAAAGTTTTAACTGAGGCACTCTTGTTTATGGATAATCAAAAAACATATTTACTAAACTTTTTGATTATCGCAATTATTCCAGCAATTGGAGAAGAGTTCTTTTTTAGGGGCACTATTCAACCTTTTATTGAAAAAAGTACAGGTAATAAACACATTGCGATATGGGTTACAGCATTTTTATTTAGTGCTTTACACATGCAATTTTTTGGGTTTATTCCAAGAATGCTACTAGGAGCTTTGTTTGGTTATTTATTTGTTTGGAGCAAAAACATTTGGTATCCTATTATTGGCCATTTAGCAAATAATGGTTTGGCTGTTACAGCGGCATACTTTATTCAAAAAGGAAACTTAAACCCTGATGTTGAAGAAATTGGTAAGCATGAAATTTCATTTTCGCTCGGTGGCTTTTTGATTATGGCCTTTATGGTTTATTATTTCTACCAAATTACAAAGCATAAAAAAAGGAGCATTTAGCTCCTTTTTATTTAGTTTGAATTTAACCGCTCTCGCGTAGCGTAGTTAATTTTTAATGCTTGTACTTTTCGAAGTTCTTGTTTTACCTCAGTTACAATTCCCATTTTAGTTTTTTCGTCAACCTTCATCGAAGTTATTAATTTCGGTATCAAAACCTCATTTACTTCACTTCTTTTTTGTTCCACATAAGGCCCAACATCTAAAACTTTAGCAAACTGGTCGTTTAGCTGAATACGAGATGAAGTTCCATATTTTTTGCTATCGTATGGCTCACCAATGTAAATGTAACTTACCAAAGATTTATTTTCAATCTTCTCTATTTGAGTAGCTTCGGGTGTTTCAAGTTTAACTTTTAAATCTACTTCTCTCATTACCGTAGTAACCATAAAGAAGAATAATAGCATAAAAACAATATCGGGCAACGAAGCGGTTGAAATGGAACCGCCTTCTCTCTTTTTTCCTTTATTAAACTTAGACATATTATTGACCTCCTACATTTTTAGGTTCTGCCTCAGAAATTCTTTGAGGATAAATAGCTCTTATCGCTTTAATTTTTGGTTTATCGTTAGATTCTACCAAATAATCATACGAAACTCCAAATTTCTCTGCTGCAAGCTTATTTCTTAACTCTGAATAAGCTGCTGCAAGTTCATTTTGCACTTGAATGTACAAATCATACGATGTTCCATTATCATTTTGTAGTGAAATAACTTGCTTACTTACAGGATAATTTCCAAAAAATTTAACTTTTGTTATTTTCTTCTCAGGTAAATCTGCAATATCATTTGGATTATCAATAAACTCTTTTGCTTTTTCTTTAAGTTGGTTTATTTCCAAAATTTCACCTTCAACCAAAAGTTGATCATTTGCATTTGCTAAAACAACAAACACATTTCTATCTTTAATTGGTGGTGGTTCAGGCTGGTTTATATCTAATGGAGGGGGCAATCTACGAGCCAATCCCCAATCAGAATCCATAGTGGTTGTAACAAGAAAAAACACCAATAGTAAGAAGGCTATATCAGCCATTGAACCGGCGTTAATTTCTTGTAGCTCTCTTCTTTTACTTGGCATAATTACTTTTTAATAATTGAGTAAACTGATGAAAATATAACTGATGCAATAGCTCCTGCAAAAAGGAAATAAAGCATTATGATACCTGTACCACTCCATTTAATTTCTGTTTGAGAAATTGTATCAGCGTAATATGGCATTACTTCATCTGTTGCTAAAACGTAGCTAATCACAATAATCAATAACATGCCACCTACGCCAACCAACGAGCTTTTTAAGGCTCCTGGCTTAGAAAGGGCACCAACTACTGCACCTACTAATGCTGCAATACATGAAAGGGCAAATAACAAGTATGTAAAGTATAATGTAAACTCTACTGGCCAGCAACTAGAACAGATTTTGTCATCAAAATCTAAAATGGTAAGTAACGTTAGCAAAACACCAACACCACCTAACACGGGTATTAAAAATCTTATTAAGTTTTGCATAATGTTAATTATTTAGATGCTTGGTGTTTTACTAAAATATCAATTAATGAAATTGATGCGTCTTCCATATCATTTACAATAGAATCAACTTTTGCAAGGATGTAGTTGTAAAATACTTGAAGAACCATCGCAACTAAAAGACCTGATACCGTTGTAATCAATGCAACTCCAATACCTTCTGCAACAATTCCCGGAGAAATATTATTTGCTGCTGCAATTGCATCAAATGCTCCAATCATACCGATTACAGTTCCAAAGAAACCAAGCATAGGCGCAAGAGCAATAAATAATGAAATCCATGATAATCCTTTTTCTAAAAGTCCCATTTGAACAGAACCGTAAGAAACAACTGATTTTTCAACCATATCAATACCTTCTCCAGATCTTTCTAAACCTTGGTAGAAAATACTGGCAACAGGACCTGAAGTATTTCTGCAAACTTCTTTAGCTGCTTCAACGCCACCTGAGCTTAAGGCACTTTCAACCTCTTCTAATAATTTTTTAGAATTTGAAGTAGAAAGAGATAAATAAAGAATTCTTTCAATACAAATGGCCAATCCTAAAATCAAACAGATTAATACGAAAGACATAAAAACTGGACCTCCATCAATAAATTTTTGTTTTAAAACTTGGTGGAATGTTTTGTCTTCTTCCATTTCTTCAACAGGAGCAGCAACGTCTTCCATTGGCTCCTCAGCTGCAGCTTCAGTTTCAGCAGCAGCAGTATCTTTCACCATTGTTGCGGCGGAGTCTCCTGCGGCAGCTTCGGTAGTTTCATCAGCTGACATTTCTTCGGTTTGAGCAAAAGCTAAATTAACAGAACCAACTGTTAATAATGCAAATACAGCAAAAAGGGCCATCACTTTTTTTGTTTTACCAAGGCCTAAAGCAAAAATTGAATTCAAAGTAGATCTCATGATTTTGATGTGTTTATTAATCTAATTTCAGTTTTAAAATATTTACAAATATAATTTTGATAGCGAAAGAACGATAATTTTTCAAATTAGTTACTCTTCTTTCCAAATTATTACTCCCTTCCTGATTAAAATCAGGTGCGGAGAGAGAGGGATTATTCCGCTTTGCTCCATGGGCTCCGCTTCGCTCCGGCTCGAACCCTTGGTTTCTCTTCTCTTTCTCCCATCCTTCCTGATTAAAAATCAGGTGCGGAGAGAGAGGGATTCGAACCCTCGATACGCTTTTGACATATACACGCTTTCCAAGCGTGCGCCTTCAGCCACTCGGCCATCTCTCCTTTTCGAATGTTTTTTCCGAAGTAATAGCGGGCAAAATAATAATTTTTTCACATACAAAACCAAATTATCCTTCCTATTTAACCTAATGTTTAAATTGAGGTTCAATCAACCTTACTTGGCTTTTAAATCAGGTTCAATTTCAAATGCTTTTTGCAAATACTTATTTCCTAACTCAATATCTCCTAAATTACTGTAAGTTAAACCGATATTCATTAAAATTCGAGCATTTTCCGGCTCAAGCTGTTCCGCTTTTAAAAAGATTTCAAGTGCTTTTTTGCTTTTGCCTTGTATTGCAAATACAACACCTAGCTTTTGAATAATATCTGTATTATTAGGCTCAATTTGATTTGCAGTGGTGAGAAACTCCTCTGCTTTTGGCAAGTTTCCTAAGTTTTTGCCATAAATCTCACCAAGTTTGCCATATACTCTAACAAGGTTCGGCTTGTATTTTAGCAAAGTTTCAAAGGCTGATATTGCCAATTCAAACCTTTGTTCCTTTGAGTTTACATCTCCTACATATTCTAAATTTTGAAGGGCAAATTCATATTCTGGGTTTATGGACAAAACATTTTGATACATTAAAATGGCGTTTTTATAATCTTTAGCTTCAGAATAGGTATTACCGAGCAATAGCATAGGCTGAATGTAGGTTGGATAAATTTCTAATGACCTTTTTAAATGCTTGAAAGTGGCTGCAAGATATTTGTTCTTTTGGGTTGGGTTTTTTTCTTCTTTAGCCATATCTAAGAAAGATAATCCTGCACTCATTTGAATTTTTGCACTATTTGTGGATGTCTCAACATCAGTAATGGCCAAAGTTTGATCATTTTGCCAAGCTAAATTTCGAGCAATTGTTTTTACTGAAAACCCTAATAAAACAATTATTAAAAGTGCCTTTCCGTAAATTGCTTTGTTAGATTGTGTCAATCTATTAATAATAACAGCCAATCCAATTGCTATGCTAATTGTTGGAACGTAAAGAAAACGTTCATTCATAAATGTTCCAATGGGAAATAAAATATTAGAATATAAAATAAAAGACCCAAAATAAAATATGATAAGGTAACTCCAAATTGATTTGCTTTTTAAACCGTAAATGGCATACCCTATTAATAAAACATTAATCAATATTGAAAACAAAGGGAGAAACTCCGTTAGTTCAACTAGTGGAATTTGTTTTGGATAATAATCATGGGTTAAAGGATGGGGGAAAACTAAAAGCTTGAAATAAATTAAAAATGTAAGGAAAATACTCCCATATTTTTCTGATGTTGTTGCATTAACAAACGGGTTATTCATTAACTCGTTTGCAATAGGGGCCGTTATGTCTCCAACTATTTGTTGCCTAACATAAAGGTAGATTATGCTAACTATTAGAAGTGGAGAAAAGCCAATTGCCATTTTTTTCCAATCCATTTTTTCGAAAAAATAAATAGTTACTGGAATAACCCCTAAAAAACTAATTGACGATTCTTTTGAAAAGAGGCTTAATGTTAAACAGATGGTGGAAATACCTAATGCCAAATAATCTGTGTTTTTGTAAAACTTTAAAAACTGCCAAAAAGCTATAAATGCAAATAAAATACTCAACAACTCATCTCTACTTTTAATATTTGCAACAACTTCGGTATGCAGCGGATGAGAGGTATAAATTAAAGTGGCAAGAATTGAAATTGAAAAAAACTCTGGTTTATGCTCTTTAAATATTATTTGAAGCAAAAGCAACAAAACCAAGGCGGTGAAACCATAAAGTAAAGCATTAATAAAATGACTAATACTAGGATTCTTCCCAAAAACTTCCCATTCAAGTGCATGGGTAACCAAAGCTAAAGGTCTGTAACGACCTCCTGAAACCAAATTCTTTTTCTTTCCAAAAAAGCCAACCATAGAGTCGTTTGAAACCAAATCAGCGATTCCTGCAACTCCTTTTTTTGTGAATTCGTTGTTGGTTATTACAATTTTATCGTCTAGGGCATAATCAAAGCTTATGGTATTTGCATAAAGAAAGAAGCCAAATAAGAATATAAGCCATTTTATATTTTCCTCAATAAACTTCATTAAACTGTTAATTCCCCTCTAAGCGATTTGGATAAGTAATTCTTTATTTCTTCATTAGAAAAACCACAACCCAATAAAATCATCATCTTGGTAATTGCTGCTTCAAAAGTAATATCGTTACCTCCAATTACCCCAATGTGATTAAATGCTGATGATGTTTCGTACAAACCATGTTTTACATGCCCAACCTCGCATTGTGTAACATTTAAAATAATGATTCCTTTTTCCACAGCAGCTCTTAACATTTCTACAAACCAAACATCTGTGATAGCATTACCAGCTCCATAACTCAAAATCACGAGTCCTTTTAAGTTTGTTGTTTTGAGAATTGCTTCAACCGCCTGAGGTTGAATACCGGGAAAAAGATGTAAAACATGTACGTTTTCATCAAACTTTTTATGAACTTGTAATGCTTTGGCTGGAATTGGAAGAATATTTTGGTTGTTAAAATTTATACCAATTCCAACATTTGCCAATCCAGGGTAGTTTGGAGAATCGAATGCTTCAAAATATTCTGCATTTTTTTTATGTGTTCTATTGCCTCTAAACAGCCCATCTTCAAACAAAATACACACTTCTGGCACTATTGGCTTTGCTTCGCTATTTTGCATTGCTGCTATTTCAATAGCGGTAATTAAATTCTCTTTACCATCAGTTCTAATCTGACCAATGGGCAGTTGCGAACCGGTAAAAACTACAGGTTTTCCTAAATTTTCGAGCATAAAACTTAAAGCCGATGCCGAAAAGGCCATGGTATCTGAACCATGTAAAACCACAAAACCATCATAACTGGTGTAGTTTTTTTCTATCGCTTCACCAATTTCTACCCAATGCTTGGTTGTAATATTTGAGGAATCAATCGGTTGTGTAAAAGAGTAACAATCAATATCTAAATTAAGTCGGTTTAACTCTGGTATTTGCTCATCAATGTGATTAAAATCCAATGGAATTAATGCATTGGTAAGTCTATCGTAAGCCATACCAATTGTACCGCCTGTATAAATAAGAAGTATTTTAGTTTTCATTCAACTTAAAGATATCGATGGCATTTTTGGTTGTAATTTCTGCAATTTGTTCTAAAGAAATACCCTTAATTTCAGCTAATTTTTGAGCAATAATTGGAATATAACTGCTCATATTTCTTTTACCTCTGTATGGGGTTGGCGCCAAATATGGCGAATCGGTTTCTAAAACCAAATGACTTAAATCTATTTGTTCTACAACTTTATCTAAACCACTTTTTTTAAACGTTAAAACTCCACCAATTCCCATTTTAAAGGTTTTGTAATTAATTATGTGGTTTGCTTGTTCTAAATTTCCTGTAAAACAGTGAAAAACACCACTCAAATTTTCATCAATATGTTTATCTACTATTTCAAAAATTTCGTTAAATGATTCTCTTGCATGAATAATAATGGGCAATTTTCTATCTTTTGCAAAAAGCAGTTGCTGTTCAAAGGCATCTTGCTGCTGTTTTAAGTATGTTTTATCCCAATACAAATCAATTCCAATTTCGCCAACCCCAAAAAATTTTTGTTGCGGAATTAATTCCTTAACCTTTTCAAATTGGTTAAAAACATGGTTTAATTCTTTAACATAATCTTGATTGATGGAGCTAGGATGAACTCCCATTAAAGGGTACATTATATTCGGAAATGCATGGCACAGTTTGTAAAATGCCTCTGTAGATTCAGAATCAATATGAGGAATAAAAAACTTAGTAACACAGCTAGAAATAGAATCTTCAACTACTTTTTGAATATCATTTTCAAACTGTGATGAAAATAAATGTGTATGCGTATCAATAAATTGCATGGTGCAAAGAAATTGTTTTATCTGTAATTTTAGTTGCTTAATTGATTTTAGTAAGCAACCATCAAAACTTTATTTTTGAGGCGTGAAGGTTAAGTTTTTAATTATTCGGTTTAGCTCAATAGGAGATATTGTTTTAACCTCTCCAGTTGTTAGATGTTTGAGGAATCAGTTTGATGGCGAGGTCGAAATTCACTTTTTAACCAAAAACAAGTTTAAGTATCTAGTTGAGCACAATCCTAATATTGATAAGGTAATAACCATAAAAGAAAAAGTTTCGGAAATAACCCAACTTTTAATGGCGGAAGACTACCAATATGTAATTGATTTACACAAAAACATAAGAAGTGGCCAAGTAAAAAGCAGAATTGATGGCGTTAGTTTAACTTTTCAGAAATTAAATTTAGAAAAATGGTTGTTGGTAAACTTAAAAATTAACAAACTTCCAAAACAACATATTGTTGACCGATATTTAAAGCCTTTAGAGTTTTTTGATGTTAACTACGATGGTGAAGGTTTAGATTACTTTTTGCCGCCAGATTTAGAAACAGATCAAATATTTAAAGATGAAACTCTCATAAATCAAGGTTATTTTGTATTTGCTATTGGTGGTAGTTTTTCTACCAAAAGGCTACCTAAAAATAAAATAATTGAAATCTGTAAAAACCTCAATCATAAAGTTGTTTTGTTAGGTGGACCTGAGGATGACCAAGTTGCCAAAAATATTGTTGAAAAAGTTGGAGAAAAATGCCTTTCGCTTTGCGGGGAAATTAGCGTTCACCAAAGTGCTTGGGTTATAAAAAATTCGAAAGGTGTTATTACTCACGATACTGGAATGATGCATATTGCAGCCGCCTTTAACAAACCGATAGCTTCAATTTGGGGCAATACTATTCCTGAGTTTGGCATGTATCAGATTATGCCAAAGGAAAAACCCTCACCAAACAAAATATTTGAAGTTAAAAATTTAAACTGCAGACCTTGTAGTAAATTAGGTTTTGAGAAATGCCCAAAACATCACTTTAAATGTATGAATGATATTAAAAGTGATGAAATTTCAGAATTTGCTAATTCTTGGATTTAGCTTCTTCTTCCAGCCTTCTTTTTTCAGCTTCATCCAAAACGTTATTAATTTTCTTAAAAATATTTTGGGTGTATCTTTCTGAATAAACAAAGTTGTTCTTTCTCAAATCAAATTCAACAAAACCTGCAGGGAATTCAAAAACAAAATCATCTAGTCCGTAAAGGTTTCTTTTCTCAATCATATGAAACTCAAAAATTAACAAATACTCTTTATCTTCAGTATTGGGTAAATTAGTATTAATGTTAATCCTTTTAGGATAATACCCTTTTCTAAGAACTTCTAAAGTTAAAGAGGTATCAACAGGCAAATAAATACGAAACCTCCCCCTTCTTTGATAATTTCCATAAATAGTGCTATCGCCAGAGCAAACCATTATAAGAATTCTGTCGGCCTTTTGCCTTTTTACGTCCTTTATTTTACCTCTTAATTGTATGTAAGCTCCTTTTTCTGTTTTAAATACAAGTGAATCTGACGATTGGGTTTGAGCCTCCAAAAGAAATGAAGAGATAATAATTATAATTAAAAAAAATGTTTCTTTCATTTGAATTAAAAACTAAATTAATTTAATAAAAAGTTAATTGCTAGTGCACCTTCAGGTTTCATTTTTTACCAATATTAAGGTTTATGTCCTTCTACGTAAAGCAGTACTAAAATGTTCTTTTTTAAGCATGAGGTTGAAGGTTTAGATTAATTTTTGCCTTTAGACATAGAAAGATATAATTTATTTAGAGATGAATCTCCTTTAAAACAAGTTTTATTTGCCAATTTAGGAAGTTTTTGGGTTTATCAACTTAAATAAAACCTAAAGGTTAGCAGTTAAAATTAATGTAGTTGATAACCTTAAACCAAGACTAGTTTAAAAAAATTTCGAGCTAAAAAAGAATAATAAAAAAGTGATTAATGGAGGTTGATCAAAATATCAGAATTTGCTAATTCTTGGATTTAGCGCCTTCTTTTTTCCTTCTTTTTTCAGCATCTTCCAGAAGTTTGTTGATGTCTTTAAACATTTTATTCGTGTACTTTTCGGCATAAACAAAATTTTTCTTTTGTTTATTGTACTCCACCAAACCAGTAGGAAAATCTAAAATAAAATCATCTAATCCTTTTAGGGCCCTTTTTTCAACCATAAAAAAGTCGAAAATTAAAAAGTAGGGTTTTTTTTCAGTTTCTGGTAAATGAGTATTAACATTTATTCTTTTTGGATAGTACCCTTTTCTAAGAATTTCTAAGGTCAATTTTCGATCTACCGGCAAATTTATTTGAAAGTTTCCTCTTAAATGATAATTGCCATAAACAGCATCATTACCAATATAAACTTTAACAAAAATACTATCTACTCTACCCCAATACAAGCCCTTTGTTTTGCCTCTTAATTGCACGTATGCTCCTTTTTGGGTAGTAAACGAAAGAGAATCAAATGTTTGAATTTGAGCCTCCACAAAAAAGGAACTTAAAACAACTATTGATAGTAAAAAATATTTTTTCATCTTATTTCGAGTATAAAACTATTCAAAAAGTCTTTTTAATTCGGTGGCTTCCTCAGGCTTCATTTTTTTTGCTAAAATTAATGCAAGCTGTCTTCTTCTTAAGGCTCCTGCAAATCGCTCTTTTTCGAGGTCTGTTTCTGGTATTAACTCGGGTACCTCAATAGGACTCCCTAATTGGTCCACTGCTACAAAAGTGTAAATTGCTTCATTACACTTCACTTTTTTACCTGTTGCTGCATCTTCAAAATAAACATCAGAATAAACCTCCATAGAAGAATTGAAGGAACGAGAAACTTTAGAAACTATGGTTACAATTGAACCTAATTTAATGCTTTGCTCAAATGCAACATGATTTACAGAGGCTGTTACCACTACTCTTTTACAAAATCGATGCGCTGCAATAGCGGCGTTAATATCGAGCCAACTTAATAAGTTTCCTCCCATTAAATTACCTAAAGTATTGGTATCGTTTGGAAGCACAAACCTTGTGGTTTCTGCAATTGTTTCGGATGACCTTATTGTTTTTGCCATGTATTATTTTTTGCAAAATTAAGTTGATTAAACTTTAGGTTCACTTGGTTTACGGAAGGTTATTAATTTTCGTTTCAAATAAGTTCTTCTAATCCAACCTGGCAAAACAATACTTCCCATTATTAAATACAAATAGTAGGTTAGTAACCTCCAAATTAAAACTATTGAAGCAACCAAGCCTAATGGCATAATAAACTCAGCCAAAAATCCCTGAAAAGCAAACTCTGCTACCCCTGTGCTGCCTGGTGTTGGACTAATTAGCATAATTACCCACATTACCAATTGCCTTGCATAAATTAGCATGTGTTCTCCAAAAGTAAAAGAGGCCCCGGTAACGGCAATTATTAAAAAGTTAACTACCCAAAACCGTGCTGTCCAACTAAATAAAGTAGCTCCAAAAGCTTTAGCCCAAAAAGAAAATTTCTCACCTTTTAGTTGCCTAGAGGTTACAATAATATCATCACCTGTTTCAATAGCTCCTTTTCTCCATCTCTTTAAAATTTTTAGTGAAAAAATTCTTATCAAAATTCTGCGAAAGGCCTGTGGACTAAAAAAAACTGCAAAACTTATAATTGAAGTAAGAATTAAAATAAAAATATATCCTAAAATAAAAATTTCTCTTGTGCCAAGGGAATAACCAAAAATTTCTTTCTGTAAATCAACAGGAAATAAAGTAGCGGTACCCACTATTAAAATTACAATAGGAACCATCAAAATATAAAACAACTCATCTAAAAGTGCGGTTACCATAACCACTGCAGTGCTTCTGCCCAATTTAATTCCCTCTCGGTTAACTATAAATAAAGCTACACCACTACCCCCAACAACAGAGGGAGAAATTGCAGATGAAAACTCCCAAAGCATAATTACATCGAAAGCATTACGCCATGAAATTTCGTTTTTGGTTAAAATTCTTATGCGGTACATATAACCCAAATCTCTTGTAGCAACCATCAATAAGGCCAAAAAAGTAAACCAAAGGGTACTAAAGTTCCATTTTATGGCCTTGTAAGCATCCGGATTAAAATCGGTATACAACAAATACCCAGCAACACATAAACCTAAAACTATTGGTATTACTTGATTTCTAGGGTTTAATAACGTTCTAACAGGGCTATTTTTTTTTGCCATCTACACACAATTGCTTTGCTTATTTTTGCACTCAAATTTTTCTTGAATGAAAAAAATTTATTATCTCTCTACCTGCAGCACCTGTATCAGAATTATTAAAGAATTAGGCATTAATAAATCTTTCGAAACGCAGGACATCAAAACTA
>Ga0222664_1000304_pt1 | contig 33315 bp, 21 predicted proteins | sample AntAcemetagen604_FD_181147 | JGI IMG/M metagenome (GOLD analysis project Ga0222664, IMG submission 181147) | Saline water microbial communities from Ace Lake, Antarctica - #604 | ecosystem: Environmental > Aquatic > Non-marine Saline and Alkaline > Saline | place: Antarctica: Ace Lake... | reverse complement strand
GGCAGGTATTGTGCCAACCAATATTGCAAGCAGGACCATGTTAGAAAATAATGAAACGGCCTAGGTGGGTCAGATTTGAATCGGCGTTTTAAGCCCAAAGTGGGTCAGTTTTAAGTCGGCGTTGACATGTAGGGCCTTACATTGTGTGTGCCCTACGACAGAGTCGAACTCATATTGATTGGTTTACTATTAAAATGAAGCAGGCCAACACTTTTTAAACCAGACATATACATGCCATCTTCATTACAAAACACATTATTAAGATGTTACTTATTTCATTGATATTCTATTGTCCAAATACCACTTTACCTGCTAATAGTGTTTTTAATACTTGGGTTTGATGGATTGTATTTTGCTCCACTTCAAAAATATTTCTATCCAAGATTATTAAATCTGCTTCCTTGCCCACTTCAAGTGAACCAACCTTATCTTCTTGCCTCATGACATAAGCTGCATCTAAAGTATAAGCTCTAACGGCCTCTTCTAGCGTTAGGTTTTGCGGCGCTCTAGTGATAGCATTCTGTAAGCCAATAAAGGGGTTAAATGGGCTAACACTCCAGTCACTACTCAGGGTCACTCTTGCCCCCGCGTTTTTAAAACTTCTGAGGGGGATTTGATTGTCAGCTTTTTCAACCCCTACAAATTCAACCAGCTCATTCCAATGCTCTGGCTTTGAAAAATCACCTGCCACTTGGCAATCTGCCGTGACATTTAAGTCCGAAAATCGAGTTAGGTCTGAAGGGCTTACGATTTCGAGATGAGTTAAGCGATGTCTTCCAATGTCGGTACCTGACGTTTCAATAGCATTTAAAGACTCGAAAATACCCCGCTCACCTATTGTATGAATATGAAAATCAAAGCCTGCTGGCTCAAGTTCTGTAATATAATTTGAAATTCTTTCTTGAGTAAAATAATTGAGACCTCTGTTACCTTCAATCCCTAAAATATCAAATAAATATGGCGTGTGCATTGCGGCAGTTGTATTACTAACAATGCCATCACTGTATATTTTAATCTGATTGATTTTTAATAAGTTATTGTCTTGGTTTGAGTAAAGTTGTTTTAGCGCTTCAATTTGCGATATATCATCAGCTTCTGGGTAAGCCCATAAAGCCAATGCAACTCGTGCCGTTAACAGGTTATTTTGCTCAATTTTTTGCCAAGTCTTATGATGATCTCTTTTCCAGTAAGCGCGAGCATCTGTAAACGATGTGATTCCATTTTTTGCAAACTCAGGTAGTGTGTATTCAACTAACCCTAAATAGTCATTCTGTAAAATGGTTGCCGTGGGCGCCATAGCAATGTCCATTACAAGGTCACCAGCGTTATCGATTAGAATGCCATTTAGGTCGCCAGTGTTACTATTTTTCATTATAAGACCGCCAACAGGGTTGGCTGAGTTTCTATTTATACCTGCACGCTCTAGCGCCTTTGAATTAACCCACATTGAATGAGAAGTTTGCTCCATGACAATAACAGGTCGATCTGAAACAGCATCATCGAGAATGTCTACTGGATCTCTTGAAGCATTGATCAGACTATAAATGTCGTGCCCATAACCGATTAGCCATGGTGCATTAGGATTGTTGGTTGAAGCTTGACGGATGGTATTGATGAAGTTTTCTGGATTGGTTTCCTTAGTATCTAGAGAAAAATGGTTACTTTCAGAGGCTGATTCTAAAGCGTGTACGTGCACATCATGAAACCCAGGCATTATCATCTTTCCATTAAGATCAATAACTTCAGCGCCGTTAATTTCATACGATGTAGCAGCAGCATCACTACCAACAAAGGCAATGATTCCATCATCAATGACGATAGCTTCGGCCCATGGTTGATTGGGATTTACGGTGTAGATGTCACCGTTTTTATAGATCTTAACGCTGGTATTAACATCAGGATTATCTACCCTAACATTATCCGCTTGATTGGTAGTTCCGCCACTACAACCTGCAACGCCAAACAAGCCAACAGTTAATGCGACAAGCAATCTCTTGTTAAATGGTTTCTCAACTACTTTGATTTGCATATTTAGTAACCATAATTTACATCACCTGTTGTTAGCAGTCAGGTCTACTGCATAGTCTGAGAATCATACAATCTAATCCAAAAAGCATACTGATATTGACACACTTTTCATTATTTCCCGCAGCTGGGGCCCCTTCACTGACACAGCTAGATACTAAAACTGCCCCAAACAAACAGTTTGCAAGGCGCGTAAAGGTTTGCAACATATCAACACTCAATTTAGTAAAATTTATCCGATTGATAATAACATTATTGATACTGCAGAAGAAATATCCATAGCTTATAGAAAGTTACAGCCATGCGCATTTAAAAGACATGCCTGATAACAGCATTTTTAGTCAAACCGTTTAGTAAAACTCATGAATTCTTATTAGAGCTCAAAACAAGAAAATGAACAGGCTGATGATAAGGGTTAAAGCCAAAGAAAATCTATTCAGGTTTTACATTCGATCAATAAACATCAAAGTGTAATAAATCATCCGCAGTGGCGCGACGGCGTATTAATCGACTGGTTTGTTGGCAATCAACCATCACAGCGGCAGGCGCTTGTCTACCACAGTACTGGTTCATCATTTCTAAACCGTAAGCCCCAGTATCAAACAGGGCGATGATATCGCCAACCTGGGTATTACTGGGTAATTCACGCAAACTGGGTTGCTGTACTAGTACTTGCTGAAGTGTCGCTCGTTGCTCACTGAGCTCGGGCATAATTGCTAAGAGTGCTTTAACTCGTCCTTCGCCCTCTATATCGTAAAAGGTGTCGCTACTATCACATAAAGGCCCCGCCATGCGACAGAGTTGAGTGGCTGTGTCATCAGCTTTACTGGCATTGACCATATGAAAATACCAACCCGCAAAAATATCAAATAACACGCTGTAACCGGCATCCAAATAAAATACGGGCTTTTGCTGGCGTGTTTTCCTGGCTTCAATGGTGGTGAGCAAAATCGCCGTGTCGCTCACCATGCTGCGGCCGGGTTCCACAATGATCTCAATGTTGCTGCCAAGGGCATTGGCCACAGGCCTAATCAAAATATCAGCTATGGTGTCAAAGCCAATATTCGCACGGTAGGTATCTTGATAATGCGGGCTGACATTGACCCAGTTATCGGCTGAGCTGCTGTAGTTTTTGGGGTAGCCGCCGCCTAAATTGATATGCTTCAAGGGGTAAGGTAATAGTTTACCCACCTCTTGGGCGTAGGCAATTAAAAACTCTGCCTCTTTTTGGTAGGCACTGGTGTCATTGACTTGGGTACCGATATGCGCGTGGATACCGGTCATCGTTAAATGCTCAGGATGTTGGTTGATCCAACCGATAGCTGTTAACTGCTCTTCGCGGGTCATACCAAATTTTGAGCTTGAGGTGCCTGTTTCCCAGCCAGCAGCAGCGCCGCCTTTAATTTCAGGGATAATACGCAGCGTCACATTCGCGCACTTATCAATGGCCTGGGCAACGGAGAGAATACGCTCCAATTCAGCCAGTGAGTCAACGTTAATCGCTTTAATCTCGGCGGCAATAACAAGCTCTAGCTCACTACGCAGTTTGGCCACACCATTAAAGACCATCGCTTGCGCGGTGTAGCCTGCGGTTTGTGCTTTTACAAACTCACCGCCCGAGTTTATCTCAATGCTTAATCCTGCCTCTTTTAAAACCTGCAACACCGCAACGTTAGCGTTGGCCTTGCTGGCGAAGCACACGGTGGTATTGGGGTGCACTCGGCGAAAATTGGTGAGTATATCGGTGGCGTTTTCGCGCAGTTTGGCTTCGGAAAACACATACAAGGGGGAGCCATACTGCTCAACCAATTCACAGGCATTAACACCATCAATCATCAATTGGTTGTTGTGGCTAGTTAAGTGGTTGGCTCTTTGCCACGGGTGTAAGGTAACAGCGTTGTTCATGACTCTACTCAGCAACAGGATTAAGCCCTAATAATACAGGATTATGGCTTGCTCTGAGTGTAAAAATTATAACTTTCGAATACCTAAAAAAGGGGCAACTCCCAGATCGTATTTTTACGAAAGAGGTATGCGAAGTGGACCGTTGCTCTTTGCATTAGCGAAAGCTTGAGTCATAAATATTTCGCAATATACCTCTTAATTAGATGACACAGAAAAGGTCGATTATTATAAAAGCAGATGGGTTGTGATTGTCGTTACCAAGGTGCATGCATATTAACTCATCTGATCAAACCCTTTCTAAAATGCCCATGCCTATCTATTCAAAATGCGAAAATATTAGCTATAAAACGGTTCTAGCAATAAAAATAAGCTACCTATTTTTGGATATTGTGGATACAGCATTGACCGTCAGGGAATCTCTAACGAGCCCTCAAACCTTTTTTATTGATTACTTTTTGTACTACAAATATCAAACTTGATATCCCCATTAGTGTTAATAATCCAAGAGCTTCCTCACCCGTCAATTGCAACAGCATCGACGTGATAACACAGCAGCTAAGAAGAGGGATAATGGCCTTTCCGGGCATTTTAAACTGCCCCTCAGAGGGCGCACCGTCACGCATCCTCAATTTAAGGGTTGAAAGGCAGACGCCAGCATATACTAACAAAATAGACCCCGACGCCATCACAGCCAACACTTTAAATTGACCACTAAGTGCCAGTAAGGCGATCATAAAAGCATAAAATATAATCGAAATGTAGGGTGTCTTATATTTCGCGTGAACTCTGGCGAGCGGCTTTGGTAAATTCCCGTCACGCGCAGCGGCGAAAATCACCCGAGGTGTCACCAAAATATCTCCACTCAAAGTACTAAAAATTGATATTACGCCTCCAACAATTAGCAATTTGACACCCCAGCCACCAAATACTTCATTGGCGACAACCGCCAAGGGCGCTTCAGTATTATTAGCAAGTTCAGCACCAAGAACGCCCTGCGCTACGGTTTGCAAACCTAAATAAAGAATAAATATACTACCAAGGCCGAGGAAGATCCCGCGCGGTACTGTTTTTGCTGGATTTTCGATCTCACCACTAGCATTTAGGGCACATTCAGCGCCCGAAAAGGCAAACATCAATATCAACGTTGCCGCACCGATATTAGCAAACGATGGCCACTCTGTGATGACTAAATTATCCATATTTATAAAGAAAATTCCTACCACTAATAAGAGTGCAAGAGGCACAAACTTAGCAATAGTATTAAAAACGTACAGCCTTACCCCAGACTTTACACCGACTATATTAGTAACAACGATAAACGTGAACAACACCATCATAAATAGCAATTTCCACATCGGCTCCTGAAGCTCTGGAACAGCAATAGACAGAGCTTCAATCATAGCAACAGTAAGAGCAGCGTCAGCGAGTACCCCCCACCCAAACCAAAGTAACATCGATGAAATAAAGCCAGCAAAGGGACCAAATGCCTCTTCAATATAAGCATATGAGCCACCACTTCGGGTGACCCGGCTACCAATTTCCGCGTAGCACAAAAAGATAAGACTGACGGCAACGCCGCATATCAGGTAGGCAATTATCGCGGCAGAACCAAGTTTTGCTGCGACCACACCAGGCAGAACAAATATCCCAGCACCAACGACCATGTTAAAAACGTTAGTCCCAAGCGCACGGGTGCCAATAGTTCTAACTAGTCCTTCATCGGATTTACCACTTGAGTCGCTCATAAACTATTCCTTTTTATTAAGTATATTTTGTAAGTTTCTGTTTTTATCTTAATTGTCAGTCGCACTACGGCATCATATATCATCGTGCCAGCAGGCCAGTTTTTTATTATTTTCAACACACTGGATCTGAAATTCGAACGCCTTAAAGCCTCTGTCGCAGGTAATATCTTTGTAAGGAATGGATAACTCTAATGTTTAGCCGTTATCCTTCTGTACCAGACAGACTAAGCTTAACTGAAGAAGTTACCCATTAAATGACTCTCCCCTCAAAAGGCCTCAACCCCCTCTAACACATTTTCCCTTACTGAGAGGTTGAGTACAAAGAGCTATTTAATCACTTTCCCAGAATAATAATGGGTAGCTTGTCCTTGGTTTAAGGCAAGTTGGCCGTTCACCCACACCATTTCAATACCCTTTGAAATGGCGGATGGATTTTCAATTGACGCATTATCTTTTATAGTCTCTTCATTAAATAAAACGAGATCAGCATAAGCGTCCACCTTTATTTCGCCACGATCTTTAAGCCCCATATTGTGGGCGGCAAGAGATGTCATGCGCCTTATCCCCTCTTCAAGGGACATTAAGTCCATTCTATTAACAAAATAGCTTAAAAAGCGTGGAAAAGCTCCATATCCCCTTGGATGGCCTTCAAAACCACCGTCAGTGCAAATATTGGTATGTTCCCATTTCATTAATTCGCCAATGTCTTGGGATAACATAGATTTACCCATAACAGACTGACCTTGGCTTTGGTGTTCTTCCTGCCAGATATCGGATTCTTTGAGTAATTGAGAAAACGTTTCGGCATCACTTAACCCCCGCAATACTGAGATATCAGCCAAGGTTTTTCCGACGTAACTTGGGTCAGGTCCATAAACCATAAAAACTATTCCGCCAGAAGGCGTTATATTGTCCAGAACATTTTGTATTTCATTTAAGTCATCTGCATCCCGTTCGGGAAGTAAAACCCAAAGCGTTGATTCCCAATATTCATAGGGGTAAATATCAGCGGTGATGTTCACTCCTTCAGCGCGGGCCTGGTTCAGAATATTCAAAAGTTTGGCTGTCTGTCCCCAAATTTCTTTGGTTGCCAGTTTAATGTGAGAGATTTGGACCGGCATTCCTGTTTGCCTTCCAATATTTATTATTTCATTAATAGCAGGCCAGAAGAACCTGTCTTCAGAACGGATATGGGATATATACCGACCCCCCAAGTTGGCCGTCAGTTGCGCTAACTCTATAACTTCTGCTGAAGATGAATAAATCCCAGGTTCATATTCAAGCCCAGTAGAAAGCCCAATGGCGCCTGCTGCCATCTCGGCGCGCAGTATTGTTTTCATGGCTGAAATTTCATCAGGAGTGGCCTCTCGTTTGGTTGCCTCTCCCATCACCGTATTACGGAGGGTGTTGTGCCCAACATAGGACGCTATATTCATACTGACAGGCCTTTCCCTAAAAGCCTCTAAAGAGGCTTGAAGCGGAAAATCATGTTCCCCATCTTGACCAAAAATGCTAGTTGTTATGCCTTGAGTTATCACTGCTAAGGCATCTCTATTTTCACTTAATCCCCAATCATGGTGACTATGGGTATCTATAAAACCGGGAGAGAGGGTCAAGCCTTTGGCATCAAATATTGTGTCGCCTGAAGTGGGTATTAGGTCTCCAATACTAACTATCCTTTCACCGCTGATTCTTACACTGCCTAGAAAAGCAGGCTTCCCAGTCCCGTCAATAATGCGGGCATCTTTTATTAGTGTGTCTGCAAATGATGCAGGAATTCCCCCTAAAACCCCAAGTGTCACCATACTTAAAATTGCTAAAACTATGCGCATGCTTGTTTCCTCTTGTCCGAGACATTAACCTATCGGTTATTTTTCGCACTTTATTATTTTTAATGTTCAATCCCATTCGCAGCGGCGGGCTTTATATCATTTAGTTCCGATTGCCTATCCCTCTATGCGAAGGCCGAAGCCCTTAGTCTCTATATCCCTGTTTGTGGCTTTGAAATGATCCTTTTGTGGTGGTCAAATAAATTTGGCCACGGCATAAGAGACAAGTTCATACTTTGTCTCCACCTTATTGGCTGGCAATCCACCTTTATGCTGACGCGTCCAATGAACATTGAGGATGGAATCTTAAAACAATTTTTTAAGAAGGAACGAGTGAAAGGCTATATTTTATAAACAGTGTACTTTTATTACCCTGTAATTTGATGCCTGTTTGCATAGCATATCTCCCTTGAACTTGAAATTATTGGCAACAGATAGAGTATTCTTATAGAAAATTATCAATAATTATTTTTTCCAATGACTCGAGAGACTTGAATTTTCGGGTTTATGTCACAGCTCCCGTAAATTGCCAAAAGCACCTAAGGATATAAAAGATAGGAAGAAAATAAACTCAAGCCGTATAGCGTTGAGTCACTGTACATCAGTAATGACCTGCCAACAACACAACATCTCCTATTGGATTGTAAACACCTTTGATTCTGCGAGCTGTTCGTTGCTATCATCCTTCATCAGGCGAATTACATATGATCCTGGTTCAAGAGGCCAGCCATATTCCGATGTTGTCCGGTTAAGGCTCAGGTGACCATCGGGCCGCGCATTGGTATAGGCCCAGGGGCCATCAGCTTCGTTTTCTGCGGAGGCCTCTGACCGGTAAACCATCACATAATCGCTGCGATTAGCGGGACTGTTATGCCACCGAATTTCAATCGGATCGTTCTGATTGAACAAAAGGCCAATGACATCGACCGCTGGTGTGGCCTCGGCCTCAAGCACCCAAAAGCCTCGCGACGAGAGGGCGCCATTTTCCACTGATCCCATTTCCACTCTATATTCGCCTGGTGTGAAAAGATGATCCGGAAAAAGCAGATGACCCCCGCTATCTAAGGATTGCCTAGCGAGGACCTGTAGGGCGTCGTCAACGCGGATCAATGAGATAATGACCTGAGTATCAGCAGGGCCGTGAGCGTAAACCTCAACATTTTCGCCCATTCGATAAACTCGACGCGCCGTATTGATGAGTGGCGGCATCGGTGCCGACATGACCTTGAATTGGGAGACTACAGCGCGATGATCGCTTGGCCAGGGCATGACACTGATCGATACATCGGCCTGGTTGGCCTCGCCGACAATCTCGCTCGACTGAACGGTTGCCGGACCCCCATACCAGACAAAATCAATGCGGTCATGAGCATCATTCTCACCGGGTGTATAGAGGTCAAGCGGCGGGCGTCCCGCCCACCAAGTAAGGCCCGGATTCCTAACCGGGTCAGGATAAATAACTCGCCAGGAGTCCTTGAAACCTGCCGCAGTGACAGCGCGGCTTACAGGCCAGTCAACGGCACGGGTTAAAAATGGCCGCGACCCCACCATTGCTTCAACCCAGTCTGTATGGGCCGGGGCGTTAAAATCACCGGTTATAAAAACAGGCATACCACTCTCCACAAGTGGTGTTAAAACCTCTAGGTAAGGTTGGATTTTGGGTAGCCGCACAGATCGCTCAATCGCCAGAACATCATCTGTCGTTGCCCCGTCTCGAATTGCCTCCGAGCCATAAGGATAAGAGGGCAAATGAACATTTGCTATGACCACAATTTTGCCAGGTTCAACCTCGACATAGACATAGCGACCCTCAGCACCCAGTGGATCGATCAACGGATATCGGGAGATGACATAATTGTTCAAATCATAATACCAACCCAGAGCAGCAGCAAGACGTTGCAGATTGCCATCAGCTTCCTGAATGCCGACAATATCAGCCCCGGCAACACGAATGGCCTCGACAACATTGTCGAAGCTGATGTTGGTACCTCCCCATTCAATATTGAAGGACATAATGCGCAAGTCTATTGGCACTGCGGGTTTGTTGCCGATTTTGCCACAAGAAAACAGCATAATGAACGTCAAGGCTATCGCAACAACGTTAAGGCCTAAGTAGCGCATGTGTTTCTCCGTCAGTTCGTCCAGATTGGTATAAAATCGGGACATCTGAGCTGTACGTTGTCAGGTTTATTTGTACATTTAAGCATTTAAAATAAAAGTAAATCTTAACCCTTTTGCTAGAGTACAGGAAGGTTTGATACCTCGATGCGCCGCCGATTTCCATCAATCTACTACAGGATCCAAGCTACTGGCAATCGACAGCTCTTAAAAGCCTGCCATCGTAGCTCTGCAGTTCGATATTCACTGCATCGGTCGGATTAAATCCGCAGCAGTAGCTAACTCTGGATTCTTACTGCAGTTCAAGCAGCCTGGAAAGACTGCAACTGGCTCAACTGCTTCGTTCGCCCACTCGGTAATACGTTTGGTCAGCAGTGCACACACCAGGGACTGACCTTTCTCACTCGGATGGATGCCATCGCCGGCTATAAGCAGCTCATTAATGGGTTGGCCTGATTGCTGTCCATAGTCTTCGAACTCCCGAAGGACGTCGATGAGTATTACCCCCGTATGCCGGGCTACTTCGCGAACATCGGCGGCGTAAACATCAAGCAGTGCGTTAAGGCCGCGTTCTGCACCGGTGTCCAGCAGGCCCGGGTACTGTTGAAAGGCATCAATGTAGAAGGGGTCATCCCACCGCATAGGGTTGGGTGTCATCAGTATGATGGCAGCGCCGTCCGACTGCAGCTGGCTTATGATAAAACCCAGGTTATCCCGAAATTCCTCTCGGGTCAGGCGCGGCTTGGTACGTCCTAGATCTACATCAATCCAGGAATCATTGATGCCAAACTGAATAATCACCAGGTTCGGCTGATGTGCCCTGACGTCGCGATCCAAGCGTTCGCGACCTTCGCGCGTTGTAGTGTTACCGATGCCTGCGTTAATAACATCGACAGCAATCCCTTGTCTAGCCAGGCTGCGAGGAAGACATTGGGCATAGACTTCACCGGTAGAAGATTTCCAGTCGTAAACTGCGGTGGTGGAGTCCCCGAACGCCACGATTTGCAACGGGGATTTTTCTGACTGGCTGAATTCACCTGAGAAAGCGGTGAACGGCAATAACACGCAGACCAGGGCGATTGACCAGAAAGGACTAAACTGTTGCAACTTCATTAGCACTTCTCCCGAGGCCGTAAAGTCAAAATAAAGTTGGAATTAGATACCTGTTGCATGGTGTAAGCAAGTTTTACTTCAACCATTGATCATACCAATCTAGGTATCGCGCCAATACATCGCGATAGAAACTGGGTTTAGAGATACCGTGGCTTTCGCCGGGATAAATGATCAAACGTGTCGGTACTTCCAAACGTTTTAAAGCCATATACATTTGTTCCGAGTGCATCAAAGGAACGTTATAATCTTCACTACCACATAGGAATAGGGTTGGCGTTTTGATACGGTCAGCATGTAAAAAGGGATAGGATACCCGCGCCCAGTTCTCTGGGGTTTCCCATGGCAAGCCTAACTCGGCTTCCCAGTCCTGCCACCATTCATCGGTGCCGTAACCCGCCAGCATATTGGATATGCCAGCACCGCTGGTGGCCGCTTTAAACCGGGTATCCGAAGCAATGACATAATTGGTCAGCATTGCTCCCGCGCTCCATCCCCCGACCCCGAGTCTGTCTTCATCAGCAATACCGATTTTAACCAGGTAATCTGCCGCTGCAAGCACATCAGGCACATCGGCATTGCCCCAATCTTGATAAATAGTTTTTTGAAAATCAACACCCCGTCCTGAACTACCCCGGGGATTTGGCCCAAAAACAACATAGCCATTTGCGGCTAAAAATTGCCAATCAAAATCAAATTCTTGTTGCCACTGCGCCACGGGTCCACCGTGCAAACGAAGCACTGTGGGGTAGCGAACATCGGACCGAAAGCCCGGCGGCTTCATAATCAAACCACGCAATGTCACTCCGCCGGCCCCCGGGTAGCTAACGACCTCCGTACTTGCCAATTGAACCGAGGCAAGGAATGCGGTATTAGCATGGGTCAACTGTCTGAGCCCGGCATTTTCAACGACATAAATTTCTGGCAATACATTTGGGGTGCTACTAAGCACGGCAATTTTTCCTTGTGGACCAAGACTGTACGAACTCACTGTGCGGCCTGCTTTGGTTAAGCGTTTAAACCCCTTTCCATCAAGATCGACGGAAGCCAAATGGGTGCTTTGGTCATCTTCAAGAATGAAAAATAAATGCTGACCATCAAGAGAAAATTGCGGCGATATGGTATTGCGGTCCAAGGCAGCTGTGGGTTGCTGGCCTTGATCACCCTGCGCCTCGAAAACGGCTAATTGTTGCAGGCTAAACCAGGATAATTCCATCGGCCCACTTTGGACACAGGCCAACTTGCTACTGTCAGGGCTCCAAGTCGGCCCGCTGCCCCACCCCCAGATGGGATCGCATTCCATAAAAACGCCCTCGCTTATCTGTTTTGGTTTGGCACCAGTAGTAAGCTCAATGGTAAGAATATCCCAATTCTCGTGACGATCGGGGTCTTCCCCTAATTTGGTAACATAGGCTATTTTTTTTCCGTCGGGTGAAAAAGACGGCATGATTTCATCGAAGGGGCCATTCGTCAGTTGCTCAACACTCAGGTCTTTTAGATCGAGTAAGTGGACACGCGAGCGGGCTTTGCTAAGGTAACCATAACCATCGCGCTTGAATAACATACGGTCGATGACTAAAGGGCCACCGTCAGCATCAAGGCTGCTGCCTTCAGGCACAACGGCTGATATTATTGCAATATGTTCTGAGTCAGGCCCCCAATCATAATCCGACACGCCATTTGCAAGGGAGCTCACACGCCGCGGCTTATCGCCTTTCGGATCAATTAGCCAAACTTGATCGGTAAATTCGGTATCAGCGCCGGTCGACAAAAAAGCTAAATGTTTGCCATTGGGGCTCCAACGTGGGGTATGTTCTGATTCAGCCGTGGCGGTGAGTTGTACTGTCTCAGACCCATCCCAGCGCGTTAACCAGATATCGCTGCGGCTTACATCCGCTTTTGTATCGACTTCGCTAATGGTATAAGCAACCCAAGAACCATCGGGTGAAACCTGAGGTCCGGAAAGGTCCTTAATTAAGCTAAGATCATCAACACTTATAGCGCGTTTACCATCTGCGCTTGCGTCTAAAGATAATAATAGATTTAAACTAAACACCAGTATTATTAGAGGCAGCTTGGCCGATATATTGACACTTTGATTCATGACTAATATTCCCTTTTTCAACTTACTTATCGTCGTCTAAGGCCGCTATCTTTGCCAGTTGCGGATCAATGATTTCCGCAAGACCATCAACAAGCTGCCAAGGTTCACTTCCATTGAGATTGGTGAGCGCCACAATCGTGATATCATCGGCAAGGTGGCGAGAGAGATAGACGTTAAAACCCTGTGAACTGCCACTGTGATGATACCAAGGCTGAGCCTTAGATTGATGAATGCTCCAGCCAAAACCATAGGGGTATTCTTGCCCTGAATTGAGTTTCACCGGAGTGTAGATTTGCGCCCAACTAGCCTCACTTAAAATCGCTTTTGCTCGCAAGCCTCTATCCCAGGCCAGGTAATCTAGCAAACTGAAATACAGTGAACCATCAGCGGTAGTATTGACTAAGGGGGCATACCACTCTTGATTTTTTACTTCGCCTTGCCGTAATTGATAGCCCGCCGACCTATTGGCAATAATATCCTCTTCGCTAATACCCCTAGCCGTCTTCATCTCTAGTGGTTTGAAGACTCGCTCTTGCAGTACCTCAGCATAAAATTGACCCGAGACTTTTTTTACCAGAAACCCCAGTAAGGCATAACCGGTATTACTATAATAAAACTCAGCGCCAGCCTCGAAGCTGAGTGGTAGGCGGTAAAAAATATGTCGTAATTCATCCGGAGCATAATCACGCCGTAAATCAAATGCTGCTATACCATCACTACCCATAGCCTCAAAATAATCGGCAATGCCTGAGCTGTGATTTAAAAGATGCCTAACGGTTATGGGCTGCCAACTGATAGGTGCATCGGGAAAATATTGTCTTATTGATTTATCGAGAGAAAGTTTGCCCTCTTCCACCATTAACATCACTGCGACGGCGGTAAACTGCTTGCCTATAGAGGCCGATTGAAACAGCGTTGCAGTAGTAACCGGAACCTGGTGCTCAAGATTGGCGTAACCATATCCCTTGGCCAGTACAATTTCCCCTTTTTGAAAAATTCCCACAGCAATACCAGGAATATGTTTAGCCTGTAATTCTGCGCTGACCAGACCATCTACTCTTTTTTCAAGATCGCCTGACATACCTTTTTCGACACAACCAAGTATTACAAAAGAAACCATTGACACAGTTAGCATCCGCCACCCATTAATCCACATATCACATCCTCATTTTAAAAAAACTCAACCCGTTATGGGCTCTTCCGCGTAGCTCATTAAAAGCCTTTGAACAACAACCTTATCCGATGGTGCAACCCTGAAGTGTAATGGTCTTTAAAAGACACTGGTTTTTAACTCATTTATCACAAGGAATTGTCAACAACCCTGCCACTGATGAACACTGACCCGGGCGCTTTATTAATTTACCGCCAATCATCACCATTGATACCCGTTCAAGTTCGCTCATATCCTTTAAGGGATTGCCGGGAACGGCAATAATATCAGCCAGCATACCAGGCTCTATAGTTCCAAGGCGCTCACCCCAACCGAGCATTTCTGCAGAAACGCGTGTGCCCGCCTGTATTGCATCCATCGGAGAAATCCCCGCCTCCACAAACATCGCCATCTCCCTGACATAAATGGAAGGATCAACAGCGCCAGCGCCTAGATCAAGTCCCACTACAACTTTTACACCCGCTTTATGAGCACGCCCTATCGCAGCAAGAAATTCCCCTCTACCATGACTCATATAACTGTCATTTTTATCCTGCGCCCGTAGCTTATCCCCTACCGCATAATAGTCTCCCATATAGACAGTAGGAATCAGATAGGTTCCCCGTTTGGCCATCATTTTAATGACTTCATCATCAAGATAGGTGCCGTGTTCAATTGAACGTACTCCCGCTTCCACCGCTTGCTTAATCCCTTCGGTTGCATGGGCATGGGCAGCCACTGGAACACCCTGGCGGTTGGCTTCTTCTACCGCCGCCTTTAGCTCCTCGGGTGAGAATGCCACGTTCCGCGGATTATCTCCCACCGACTGAAAAGCACCGGTCACCAAAAGCTTAATCCAGTCGGAACCATATTTAATCTCATTGCGAACAGCCTTACGAATTTCTTCCGGCCCATCGACAATGAGCCCGTCTGGTCTGACAGTCTGTTCCGGTGATAAGAAATTAATGTCGCCACCACCACCCGTTATGGAAATGTAATGAGCCGCTCCAGTGATACGAGGGCCAATAAACAGCCCTGCGTCTATTACCCGGCGAAGATCCTGCATTGCGTAATACAGGTCCGCATCGCCCATTACGCGAACGCCGGTCCATCCCGCCAACAGCAGGCGTTGCATCCCCGAGAGGGCCATCAGCGCCTTATAAGCAGAAGATGCGGTTAGGTGTGTTGCCTGATAGTCATCCGCAAACATCAAAGGATGCTCATGAGCGTTGATCAAACCGGGAAGCAGAGTAGAATCCCCCAGATCAATAATTTCAGTTCCTGGTGGAATAATTGAACGATCACCGATGGCAATAATTCGCTCGCCCTCAACCAACACTACGGCATTATTTATAAGTGTTGCACTACGCCCATCTATCAAACGATCGGCTGTTAATGCCGTTGCCGCGTTAGCCGCACTACTTAACGCCAAGAATGCTAAAGCAAGCATATTGATAAATAAGCTACTATGAAAAAATGTATTTTTGTTGACCTGTCTTTTGATGCCTGTTTGCACAGCATATCTCCCTTGAACTTGAAATTATTAATAGCACATAAAGTTTCATATAAAAGAAATAAATATGCTCAACTTTACCTATCCAAATTGGCTAATCGCTAATATTATTTGGCAATTTTACCAGACCATTTGCTCATAATATCCTCTAACTCTTTAAGTTCTGCCATATCTGCAGGTGTCGGGACAATAATCAAAGAAATCGTGTCAGTGCACAATTCAGCTGAGTGAAAGCGTTTTTGCATATGAAGTAAAGCCTATTCGGTCGTGTTTATGTACTTTATGGGACTATTTTTATCGATGACAAAATATCTAATACGATCTCATAAAATGACTGGCCCAGAGCTTGAAGTCTAGGGGAAATCATTCGGTAGTTTGGATATTTGACAGGCTTTAATCACTCACGTATTCATTTGAACACTAAGCCCAGGTTGTATGACTCTTTGCTCTTAAAAAGATATTTTCCCTATTAAAGTATCTTTTAACATAATCCAATCACAAGCTTTAGCCCATAAAGGATGAGAAAATGCGGCTGGAGTATTTTTTTCAAAAAAATAATGCCCACTCCAAGCAAATGGATAAACAACCAATGGACTTAGAGCCAGTAGAAACCATGTTTGCAACTGAATCACTGCGGCTATAAAGATAATTGTAAATAGTTGTCCAGCCATATGGAGACGCCTATTCCATCTGTGTTGGTGAAGAGTTAAATAGTATTGATAATATTCAGAAAAATTCATATTTCAGAAAATCTCCTAAATGGATAATGCTGGTGAATACTTGATCAAGAATATAATACTCCGACTAAGTCACTCACCTCTATAAGGCCGCATTGCCTTGGCAACCTCAGGAATATCCTCGGCATTGCTCAAATAATTTGGCTCTAAACGCTTGTTGGAGCGCTGTTCGTAAGCATAAGCATAGGATAAAATATTTGCATCCTCATTTTTCCCACCGATAAAAGAAAGGCCCACTGACAAACTGCCAATTCCGCCCATTGGCACCGTGGCATGTGGATAGCCCGCACGGGCAGCCATACCGCCAACGCCGGGAAAACTTGGCCATAGATCGCCATTTACAGGGTCCACGCGTGGCACAACCGCTCCAGACGGAGCGACAAGAACTGAAACATTATTGTCTTTTAGCAATTTATCAACGCCGTCTTGCCGTGTTGCTTTTTGCACAGCGTTGCGCGCCTTAATATATTCAGGGTCATCAAGAGACTTCATCGCTTGGGAGGCTAGGAAAATACTTTGATCAAACAGCGTCAGTTCAATGCCTTTATGGTCTTCATTAAAGGCGATCAATTCTTTAAGCGTGCGAGTTTGTACAGATTCAGGCGTTGATGCCAGATAAGCATTCAGTCCGTCTTTGAACTCATATTTCAAAAGATCATAAGCCATAGCATCATATCCCTCTGGCATGTCGGGCTCTTTTTCAATATTTACAAGTATAGCGCCAGATTGCTTCAACTCTTCTAAAGCGGCATTAAAAGTCTTTGTGATTTTTGAGTTATTGCCAACAGCAAAGCGCAGTACTCCCACGCGAACGCCCTTAAGTGCTTCTGAATTGAGGCCAGCGGTATAGTCTGTGTCAAGCATCGTTGTTGCCATAGCATTCATCATCATTGCAGCACCCATAACCGTTTTTGTCATTGGCCCTGCCGTGTCCTGAGACGCTGAAATCGGGATAATATATTGTTGAGACACAAGGCCCACTGTTGGTTTGAAGCCGACAATACCATTTGCGTTCGATGGACAAATGACGGAGCCATCCGTCTCTGTGCCGACGCTACCCGCAGCTAGAGATGCCGCTGTTGCGGCTCCTGACCCTGAACTCGAGCCACAAGGATTTCTGTCAAGCATATGCGGGTTTCTCACCTGCCCCCCCATAGCTGACCAACCGCTCATAGAGTTTTCTGAACGAAAATTAGCCCACTGACTCAGATTCGTTTTACCAAGGATAATAGCACCTGCATCCCGCAAACCCTTTACAAGTGGGCTGTCTCGACCGGTTATATTATCTTGTAGCGCCAAAGCCCCTGCCGTGGTTGGTATAGGATCTTTTGATTCAATATTGTCCTTGAGCAGAATGGGCACACCGTGCAGTGGACCTTTCAAGATGCCGGCGAATAGCAGAGCATCAAGCGCCTTTGCATCATCCAGTGCATTGGGGTTTATTCTAAGAATAGCTTGCAAAGTCGGCCCATTTTTATCAATAGTATTAATGCGGTCCAGATAAAGCTGCACCAGGGCTTCTGATGTTATATCCCCTTTATTAAGGGCATCAGCAATCTCTGGTAATGATTTGGCCAAAATACCCTGCGGCTGATAATTGAATGTCTGAGCCACAGCGGTTTTTTGCTTGTCCCCCTGTGCTGACGGATCTTTCGAACAAGCCGAAACAGCTAAGCCTATCGCGAAGATAATGATGGTGGGAAAAGTACTAGTTTTATATTTCATGAGTGAGCCTATCTAAATTTTCACTCATAATGTATTAAGATTATCCAAACAAGCAAATTATATTGATACTTAATAGCCTCAAGATTCTGAGTCTTCACTCTCTATTCGCGCTTACATAAGATCAATCTGATTGCTTCCCAAAGACTTCGATACATCCAAGAAACTAATTAACTTATCAGTCGGGTCGCTATGAGTAAGGTTTGTATCCATATCCGCCAGAGGTCGTTTTGAACCTGATTCAGGTCTTGGCCAATCGTTAATGCAGCAAGTTCCACAACACTCTTATTGCAAGGTTTTATCTTTATCTCGCCAGGCTGAAAATAACAACCGAGTTTCTTCATCAAGATCTTGCTGTGTTTTAAGCGTCTAATCATTTTTCAGATACAATGATCTTCTAGAACGAAAAAAATTTTATCGGTTGTGGAGCCTGATGCCTACCCTTACAGAGCAAACGCGCAAAGTCGCCCAGCAATACCGGCAGTATTGGCTGCGAGGAGATCTGGCCGGTATCTTATCGATATTATCCGCTGATGCTGAATACATTATTTTTTCAGGGGCAACGCAAGTTCTCATTAAAGATGTGGTAAATTATATCTCTCTAGGTTTACCTTCAAACCAACTCCGTTATATCTACCACGATGATGCACGTGTCGATGGCGATATGGCGTTTTCTCTTTATAGCTTTGTCTATCAATCCTCGCATACAGGCAAGCAGAGTAGCGCCCGTGGCTGCGATGTAATGACCATCAGCGACGGCCAAATTGTTTGCGTGCATGAATACAGCTCTTTTGCTGAGGTGGGCAAAGCATCTACCGCTACGGTAAGAGAAAAGATTGCACTGGATGAAAAAAGACTCCAGTGCATGGTTAAAGACATACAGGATTACTTTTACCACAAGCAAGCCTATCTCAGTCCAGACCTGCAATTAAATGACGTGGTTGTGGGTACCGGCTACAGTCGCAATCAGCTCTCATATTTGTTCAATCAGGTATTTGAAGAATCATTCTATAGCTATATCAATGCAGCTCGTGTGAATTATTTTATTGATCTAATAAAATCTGACATGAGAGCCAATATTGCTGATATTGCTGCTGATTCTGGTTTCAACTCGATGACAACGTTCTACAAATTTTTTAAACAGAAAACGGGTCTAACCCCTAAAGTCTATATAAAACAGCTGGCAAATGCTCAAGACTAAAATATCCATCCGCTCCCGCGCGAAAGAACTATTTCCACGAAGTCACTACACTTTATAATAATTGTCTATGACTAAGGAGAATATACTCCGTTATCAGGGTTTTCACCCTGTGCTATTACCCCAGCATCAAACTATTTTATGTCAATCAGCGTTAGAGAGGAGTCAGTGATGACCCAGCAAGTAACAGGCTACAACGGCCTAATCGAGGTCAAAGATACGCTGCCCGCTAGCTACTATATTGACCCAACGCATTATGAACGCGAATTGGAAGCCATTTGGTATAAAAACTGGATCTATGTTTGTCGAGCTGATGCCTTGGCCGAGACCCGAGCATTTCGTACCATAGAAATTGGTAGCCAAAATATTTTGGTGTTGCGTGACGACGACGGTAGTTTACAAGCCTTCCACAACACCTGTCGGCACCGTGGTTCCGTATTGGTTACCGAGCCCCAGGGCCTGTTGCGCTCAAAAAATATTGTCTGCCCTTACCATAGATGGACTTATTCGCAACAGGGCGGATTACTCCGCACATCGTCCAAGCAGTGCCCTGCCAATTTTGACATGACCGACCACTCGCTGTACGACGTAGCGGTAGTGGTTTGGAAAGGGTTTGTATTTGTCAATTTAGCTGGCAAAGCCGCAAAGCCAATTAAAGAAAGCCTCGACAAAGACGCAGTCGATTTAGACAACTGGCCTTTGGCCGAGTTAAAAGTTGGCGAAACCTTCCATAAGACGATGGAGTGTAACTGGAAGATCTTTTGGGAGAACTTCAACGAATGTTTACACTGCCCTGGTGTACATAAGACTTTAAGCCAATTGGTTCCCATCTACAGACGCGCGATTATGGAACCCCATGATGATCCTGAATGGGCGAAACACATCAATAATAGTGACCCAAGCTTTAGTGGTGGCCTGGAAAAGGGTGCCGCAACCTGGAGCAGCGACGGTCAGTTGGTCGGCAAGCCGTTCCCCAACTTGACGGCGGAAGAGATCAGGCTCGGCTATCATTATGCGGTGATGGTTCCTACGGTCTTTATCGTTGCTCATGCGGATTACGTTCGGATCGTACGCCTTATGCCTCTAGGACCAGAGCGCACTGAAATTCAGGTCGAATGGCTGTTTAGCGAGGAAACTTTGGCCGATGAAACTGCCCAGATCAGTCGTGCAGTCGATTTTGTAAAAACGGTTCTAAATGAAGATGCCCATGCCTCCGAGTTGAACCAAAAAGGGCTCAGGTCTCTTCGTCATAAAAAAGGGACCCTAATGGCTGAAGAATATGCGGTACATGATTTCCAAAACTGGGTAAGAGCACATTTAGGCGAGTAAGGACTCAAATTTTCTCCGGCAGTATGAACCTGCCATTTCCTTTGATCTTTAATCGCTGCCTTTCAGGCCATTTGATTTCTCGTCTCTGCAAGGCAGATGGCATTATGGCGCCATAATTGCTAGCTTATTATCACTTCAGAGAATCCCTCATCCATGCGTTGCAGCAGGTCATTGGCCTGTTGTTTGTTCAGCACTAAAGGTGGTCGCATTTTTATCACATTGCCCTGTGGGCCATCTGCGCCCAGCAATACGCCCTTATCTGCCATGATCTGTAAAAATCTTGCCGTTGTTTCAGGTGCGGGTTTTTTACTGAGAGTATCGCTAACCACCTCTACCCCCAGCATCAGGCCATTACCTCTTACATCACCAATCAATTTATGTTTAGTGGCTAATCTTTCTAGTCCCGATTTCAAATAACGACCGACCTCGCTGCTATTTTCTATCAGCTGTTCTTGCTCAATGACATCCAGTACAGCAGAGGCGGCAGCGGCAGCGACATTGTTACCGCCAAAGGTGGCAAATAGAGCGCCGCCTTTGGATGCCGAAGCCAATATGTCCGGGCGAGTCACCACCGCCCCCATAGGATAACCATTGGCCATGGGTTTACCCAAGGTGACTATATCGGGCGTGACTTGATGGTGGCTAAACCCCCACATACTAGCCCCCATGCGACCAAAGCCTGATTGCACCTCGTCAGCCACGCATAATCCACCGGCGTTGCGCACTTTATCGAATAATGTGCTGACAAAACCTATAGGGGGAGTGAGCACACCGTTGCTACAAAAAGCGGAGTCGACTATACAGAGGGCCGGCTTCAAACCCGCTTTGGCGAGACTCTCAATAGCTTGATCGATTAATTGGGCATGGTGATCCAGTAGCTCTGCTTCGCTCATCTCTGGGTTGCGATAGTGGTCAGGTACGGCCACCGTTCTGACATGGCTCGCAAGCTCTGCAGAGGGTTTACCCGAGGGCGATAGAGCGGCCACCGCCTTGGTCCAGCCGTGATAAGCATCCTCAACAATAATCGCCCCTTGATTGCCGGTATAGGCTTCGGCCATCAGCCAGGCTAAGTCATTAGCTTCCGAGCCCGAATTGACAAAAAAAGCATTGCTAAGTCCAGCTGGCATTAGACTAGTTAGACGTGCAGCGTAGGCAATAATTTCACCGCAGATATAACGAGTGTTAGTGTTGAGTTGGTGGCTTTGTCTGGCGATGGTCTGACTGACGTGGGCATGGCAGTGACCTAGCATAGCCACATTGTTATAGCTATCGAGATAGGCTTTACCACAGTGATCATAGAGGTAAACGCCCTTGCTATGGGTAATATTAAGCGGCGGCTGGTAAAATACATATAAGGGTTCGCCCATCACTTGTTTGCGCTTAGCTATCAGTGCCGCAACTTCGCCGGCAGCTATCCCCGCAGGAAATGGTTGACCGCAGGCTTGACGAAATAATGCGGTAACTTGATCTCTGCCTTGTCCGTGTAAGTCTGTAATAGCCTCTAATACCCCAGCTTGATCGGAGGCATAATATGATTCACCGCGGCTGACCAGAATTAAATAGTAAGCAGTAAGATATACCAGCACTAAATCATAGAGCAGGTCGATTTCCTCGCTTAGTAGAGGTAATTGCTGGTTATATGCCCTTAAGAATTGTTGTGCGCTCAACAGGGGCGTAGGGTCGGGTTGTAGCACATCAGCTATAGCTATAGCGATGTCCTGAACTAGCGGGCCGTGATGCATATCGCCGAAGTCTAAAATACCACTGACCTCTTTAGCTGCCAGTCTATCGGCCACCATGTTGTAGCGACTGAGATCCATATGAGCAATTTGTGAGCGCAAATGAATCAATTCTGGCTTAATGTCTTTTAAGAAATTATCAATGATATTAAGTAAAAATACCTGAGTCTGTTTATCATCAATACTTGTCGCTATGGGCCTAAGAGAAGCAATTTCTCGTACATCCCACAATAATTCTCGGTTGCCTGCGGCCGAGTGGAAAAAGCCCTGTAAAGCCAAAGCCATTTGCGCACTAAGCCTCCCTTGGCTGGCGATAAGTTCGCTTGAACGAGGAAGTTCGCTAATGACCTCACCCGGTAAAAAGCTCAATAAACGAACCTTATGCACATTGCCATTGGCTGCCATAGTGGTGCAGACATAGTCACCCGTTAAACTGGTTTGAATGCGCGGCACGGGTAAGTGAGGGGCGTTTGTAGCCAAGTGCCGTAGTGCCGTTATTTCAAAGTCAATAATGTTTAGCGGCTCATCAGCGTTAGAGATTTTTAATAAGTAAGATTGTCTATCTGCGGTAGTGACTCGAAAGTTTAAATCCCTTTCACTATCTAAGCCACTTAACTCACCGCTAATGCCGTAAAGTTCGGTTAATGCCAGCAAGGCTTGTGCCGCGGTGAATTCCGGTTTGACAATATTGAGAAAACGCACGCTTTCGCTGCTATCTATATCACCCCTATTTGATCCGTTATCACTGTATTGATTTGTCATAGTGATTAAAGATCTTCTGGTGGCGTTAATGACTTTCGCTCAGGTGAATAAAAGGGTTTTGGTGTTACTCGACATTCGAAAACTTTGCGCTCCCATAAGCACTCACGGTGTAGATACACTTCAGCCCACATGCTCTTATTACCCTCATAAAAAGGTGCATCGAGGAATGCCAGAGCAATGTTCTGCTTTAAAACAGGCGACCACAAAGCGGAAGTGATTTCGCCAATTTGACGACTACAATCTTTACTGTCGTAAATCAAAGCGCTATCCGCCTGCTTGTTCCAATCTATGTCTAGACCAACTAACTGACGCTGAGGCTTGTTTTGCTTTGCTTTTAACAGTGCTTGACGGCCTATAAAAGGCCCTTTATTAAAGTCAACTAACCAATGTAAACCTAATTCAAAAGGGTTTTTTTCTCGCAGGTGGCGCACGGTATGAAAGCAGGACATAAACTCCACGTCGACCATAATCAGGCCGGCTTCTATCCGTAACATATCTAACGCCGTGGAGCCTATCATGCGTATACCACGTGACTTTCCAGCTTCGAACAATGCTTCCCATAAGGGCGCCGCGTCGCTTGAATTAACCCATAACTCATAGCCTAAGTCGCCGGTAAAACCGGTACGAGATATCATGACTTCAAAACCAAGCTGAGAAAAAACTGTCAGTTGAAAAGGTTTAAGATTATCTACACCGCTAAAGCCCATTTTTTTTAACACACTGCAAGACACAGGGCCTTGAACCGCGAGTGCGGCTATGTCAGTGCTGACATCTTCTATGTCTACGTCGTAACCAATAGCGCTATCGAGCAACCATTCAATTTGATGTTCTGCGCAACAGAGGCGAAATTCCGTCTCTGAAAATTTAAATAAAGTACCGTCTTCTATAAGGTGGCCATTATCATCACACCAGACAGAGTAAACTACCCGATCGGGCAACATTTTTTTAATATTTCTAGTCATCAAGCGATTCAGAAATCGCTCAGCGTCGGGACCACTAATGCGATATTTCAGCATGGGGCAGATGTCATAAACGCCGCAGGTATTGCGCACCGAAAAATATTCCTGACCTTCACTGGCGAACGAAGCCAGTGTGGTGTAACCGCCCCATTCTTCGTATTGATCATTTTGTATAAGGTGCTTATACGAGGGGTAAAAAGCGGTTTCAAGAATAGGACGCTCATATAAGGGGCGTTGGTTATTGACATTAGTCATATTATTTTTCTCCACGCAAAACTTGTTGAGCTGCATTACGGCCAGCTATACCCATTACATTACCGCCGGGATGGCAGCTTGCACCGCATAACAACAAATTGTCTATGGGTGTGGCATGGCGAGTGAGTAAAGGCGTGGGGCGATTAAACAAAAAGGATTCAAATACTAATTCGACATGGTGCCAATGACCGCCGCTAATGCCAAACTCACGCTCTATATCTCTGGGTGTGAGTAGTTCGGCAGTAGTGATTAGATCGCTGATGCCGGGTGCGTATTCTTCTAGCGTCTCAATTATAACCTTGAGCATAGCGGTGCGATTTTGATCTTCATCAGTACTGTCGTCATAGGGTAAATACTGTACTACGGCAGACAGTAATTGCTGACCATTCTGGCATAAACTGTCATCACGTACTGAGGGCAAAATTATTTCTAGTATGGGTGAATCGGGATAGCGCTTATATTTGCTGGGGTTAAAGGCAAGTTCTATATCGTCCATGCCAGGGGCGATAACTAATCGTTCGCCCAGCAAGGAATCATCTAACCCTGTAAAGCTTGGTTTTTGAGAAAGGACTAAATGTAATTTACCCGCCTTGCCTTTGGCGCGTAAATTATTCACTTGGCGCACAAAGTTAGTGCCTAAATGATCGGGGTTGATTAACTTTAAAAAGGTCTGTTTGGGGTCTGCATTAGAAATAACGGTATCCGCATAAATTTTTTCTCCCGTTTCTAACACTACGCCTACGGCCTTGTTATTATCAATAATGATGTGCTTAACCGGTGAGTTACAACGGATATCCGCACCACTTTGACGGGCAGATTTGGCAATCGCCTGTGAGACTGTACCCATACCCCCGCTAGGTAAGGCTAACCCAGTGTTATTGCGTAGCTCCCCTGCCTGCCGATAGAGATAGGTGAGTACGCTACCCATAGAGCGAGCGCCCCACTCACTGCCGAGGAGTGCATCCATAGCTATAGCAGCTTTCAATTGTGTGTTTTCTATGTATTCATCCATTAGGTCGTATAGATTCATGCCTATAATGCGCAAGAACTCGCGCATATAAAATGTACCCAATTTACGAATGGACCAGCCTAAACCCAACAAGTCCAATTTCTGTCGCCAGTCTTCAATGGCAATTTCTGGGGCCACTTTTCCTAAGACCGGTAATAAGGCTTTACTGAAGCGTTGCATGTCCAGATAAAATCGATCATAACCTAATAAATCAGCGCTACTAAGTTGATCACCCATGGCTAACTGTTTGTTCAAAACAATGGTTGCACCATCCTTATTTAAGGACACGGTTTTTAAATGTTGAGCGGCGTAATGTAATCCGTGTTTCTCCAACTGGAGGTCCTTGATGATATTTTGCGGCAGGGAGTGCAATAGATGAGCCGCAGATGATAGCTGCTCCCCGTTCGCAACAATTCTATTACGCGCTAAACCACCTACTTCTGTAGCGGCTTCGAGGACTAACACCGATTGCCCTGCGCGGGCAAGATAGGCCGCGCATGTAAGGCCGTTGTGGCCGGCACCGATAATAATGGCATTAAGAGGCGAATTCATATTATTTCCCTTTACCAAGGTCTAGTAAAACTTCTCTTGCGGCGTTTGCGCCAGGAGCACCCATAACACCGCCACCGGGGTGATTAGACGAACCACACATATATAAACCGGCGATAGGTGAACGATATTGTGCGTAACCAGGGATAGGACGATTAAAAATTAATTGATCCATGGTGAGTTCGCCCTGAAAAATATTCCCTTCTGACATCCCCGTTTCATTTTCTATATCTTTGGGCGTGCGTATTTCCCTATGCAAAATCTTATCTTTAAAGTCGGGACTATAACGGGCAATACGATCGATAATGTGTTGACCAAAGGCCTGCTTACGGGTTTCATTCCATTCGCCTTCGGCCAATTTATAAGGACAGTATTGAACAAAAACCGACATCCAGTGTTTACCTTCGGGGACCATGGTCGGGTCAATCAAAGAGGGAATGAGTATATCTAGATAAGGTTTTTGTGACCATTTCCCCGCCTTCCAATCGTCGTAGGCTAACTCTAATTCATCCATACTTTGTGAAATATGTATATCGCCCGTCATGCAGGGCGAATTGGCTGGGATGCCTTTGAAACTGGGTAGACTATCTAGGGCAATATTGATCTTGCCGGAGGAGCCGCGAAAGCGAAAATGTTTAGCCCGCTCGATTACCCATTTAGGTAACTCGTTAGGGTCAATGGCATTAAAGGTGCGGCGTACATCCATACCCGATACGACAAGGTTCGCACTGAGGCTTTCACCACTTTCAAGTTTTACGCCTTTGACCTTACCCTTTTCAACAATGAAATCACTGACACCCGCATCGACACGCACGGTGCCACCTGAGGCAATGAAAGAATCATTTAATGCTTTCGATACAGATCCCATGCCACCCCGAGGAAACCCCCAAGCACCCACGGTACCATCGATATCACCCATGGCATGATGTAATAAAACGTAGGCGGTGCCCGGTGAATAAACGCCCAATGCAGTCCCTACCGTCGCGCCACCCGCTAGATAAGATTTAAGCGCATCATTTTCTAAATATTCATTGAGATAATCAGCCACACTCATGGTGTAAAAGCGCAGGGTTTCGTGCATACGTTGTTTGCCTATACCATAAAAGCGCTGGCCTAAGTACAGCAGCTCCATGAGGTCCCGCGGCTTAAACGAGGTTGGATCCGGCGGAGTTCGCATTAAGAGTGGCTTAATGAATTTACACTGCCTAACAATATCTCGGTCCAACCGCTCCATTGCGGTGGCATCGCGTTTGTTAAAACGCTCAACCTCACGGCGATTGGCGTCACCATGCCAATAGGATCCCATACTGTCATAACTACCATCCGCATTTTTAATGATCTGTGCACCGCCTTCATAAGGGATAACTTGTAGACCAAATTTGTACAGCTCTAACTCACGCGCTATTTCTTGTCTAAACAAGCTGTAAACATAAGAGCAGTTAGAATAGGTAAAGTTTTCATAGCGAGAAATGCTGGTGGTAGCACCACCTATGTGCGGATTTTTTTCTAAAACCAAAACCTTAAGCCCAGCCCGTTGTAAATAACAAGCGGCTACCAAACCATTGTGTCCGGCCCCCACGATGACTGCATCATATTGTTGTTTTTTCATATTATTCTCGACGTTTAGCGGTAGTGCGTAGATTGGGGATTAAGGTGATAGCCTGTGGCAGTGGCGAGTCATATTGACCATTCCCATCGACATCAACAAAAATAGGATTGGTTAGCGCAAAAGGTCTTACGGGAGTTTCGTCTGACCCACTACCTCTGGCTTGTATCATCGGAAATAGATCACTAGTGCCGGTCACTTCGGCTACGATAAACGCATCCTGTTTCAAGTGCAGTTCAGCCTGCGCTTTTATATGGTGTAGCCCATTTTCTGTTGTCGATCTCACCAATTGTTCTGAACTGAGTATTTGAGGAATACCATTAACATAAATGGTTAGGATGTCGGCTTTGATCCAATCAACTGTCCATACATCAATCTCAATCTTGGCAATACCATCGCTAACCCCAACCGTATCACCGGGTTTGCTATTGCCACCGGCTGTCAACTCGAGTATGGGGCCATTGCTGGCAAACGACCGTCCCTCACGTAAGCGCTGCATCAGTTGCTCTATAGACGGTGGTTTATTCTTATCGTTATAAACATAGGTGCGTGAGAAGCCGGGTTCATCTTTATCAATTTCATGAGAGTCTGAACTGCCAATCAATGGGAAAAAATAGCCTCTACGCAATAAATTGAACCAGTCTTTACGGGCTGCGATATTTTCAGGGCTGTTATAAATCGCACCATTAACCACCTCTAAAACATCGAAGTCGAGGTCAAACCCTTCGTAGGCAAAGGCGGCACTCTCCGGATCAAGTCCGAACCAGTTAAAATAATCAAATTGCCAAAAACGCGGGTGATTCACTTGTATAATAACGTTGGAATCTCGTTCTCTACTCAGTTTAAAGCGGCTGCTGATGTCAGTGGAAAACGCATTAATGGCGCCCTTATTGTGAGCCTTGATATTGGCGGTCATAGGGTAGCTGTTGTAATCCAAGCGTTCAGGTACCGTTACTTCTGCGCCAGTGATTACCGTTAAATAGTCTTCTAGCTGTAGTTGTTTTAAAACGGGTTGGTAATCAACAGGAAAATTATGATCGGTAGCTATGGCCACATTGAGGCCTGAGGCTACCAACGCACTAATTTTGTCAGCTATATCTACGGCACCATCAGATTCAAGTGTGTGTAAATGACTGTCGATGGAAATCAAATCAGGCCGGTCAATAACAGAGTTTATTCTCAGAACAGCTGATTGGTTTTGCTGGTGGCTGATGGTGATTTGTTGCTGATCTAAGGAGTATTCTGGTCCTCGCGTTGCACTAAGTAGGTAAGAGCCTTCAGGTAGGTCGATGGTTTTTTTGGCCAGCATAGGGAATACAGAGTTTTTGTAAGATTCCCAATAACCATCATCCTTAGTGGGGTTTACTGGCCTAAAGCGAGGGTCGCTAGTGCTGCCTAAACCACTAATGGTCACTTTGCCGGGTACCGGCTGGCCTGAACTATCAACAATGCTAAGGGTTAGCTTGCCTAATTTGGGCGCTTCCAAAGTACATAAGCTAGGTCCTCTTGGGCTAATCGAAAATTGACAGCCTGCACTGCCGGGGAAGAAATTTGCCTCAGCAATGTACTCTCCTTCAGGTAGTTCAATATCGATAGGTGCTGGATTATCAAAAAAGCTTCGAAAAAAGACCGCTGAATTTTTAACATTTCGCACGGTAATTTCGTAATAACCAGTGTTAGAGTGCTTAATATCTAAATGGACAGCATGGGTATTAAAGCCATTATCTTCATAGGCATGTTTAAGTCCGGTAGCTGGATTATTCGCGATTAACAGCGAATACTGTCTGCTATCACTTTCTCCTGGAGTCAGGCTCACTGCGAGTGGGTCGGGAAGTATCATGCCTCCATCCCAACCAAACAGAAAATCATTGCTATAGCTTTGGCGGGTAGTTTTATCGTCCCAAACAATCAGATGGCTGTCCCGAGGATAGCCTCGAAAGTTTAACTTGGGATGTAGACCTCCATCAGCAGGGCTGAAATCGTACATTTGATGAGGATCGAAATACAGCGAGTATATCAAGTTGTTGAGGGTTTGCTTGCCGGTGTTGGTAACAGTGAGTGATACCAAGGCTTTACTACTATTTTTGGCCAATACAGTATGAATCACAAATTGTAACAAATCGCCATCATTGATGGCGACATCGCCGCTGGCCGTAAATTCTACGCCTACATCTGTATCCCTAATGTCTAATGTTTTGTAGCTAAGATGCTGAGTTGTATTGTGCTGTCTTATGTAAACTGTCCCCAGCATGATATCGCCATTGAATGGGGTGCCAGTAGGCGCGAATCCGATAATACTGCCAAAGGTATCGGCAGTGGGAAATTTATAAAAAGACTGGTCCCGTCGGTGAGTGCCTCCGATGTACATATCAACGACGCCGTTAGTGACGATATGATCGCCTTCAATACAGCGTGGGCAGGCGTCGACGTTTTGGTGACTGACTGAATCAAAGCTGTGGGAGGTACTTAAAGGCAATAGAGCAAAGGCCAAGATTGGCATTAACGCTGTTAAGGTAAGTGTTATTATTCGCGCTACCATGCCTAAAACCTTATTCTAATCTGGATTTTTCATTGCGTGGAGAACTATACAATAATTAACTAAATAGTCATATAGTTAATTATATGGCCATTCAATCAGGCTTGGTAATCCCCATCCTAACGTAACGTGAAAATTATGTTTTTAGGATAAATTAACGACTTGTACCCAATAAGTCCTGTGTAACAAGATCCGATGATGTGAATTGATCGCAGCCTAAACAATCTTTTCGAGTACTTGATGGAGCGCTACGTATGACTAAAGAATCGCTCCGACTTACCTCGACCTTTAACACTCAAATAGGCCTCTAAAGCTTCATCAATGGTTATCAGGTTTGATTCAAATTTAACTTTGACGCCACTCACGACCAGCTGTGGTGCAGGGAGCTCTATTTTCTTAAGCTTCGCTGACAAGATCTTCGTAGTAACTGGTACACGATATTCAGACTGACACAAGGCGTATTAAATGCCCCTGATTAGGCATCCTTAAAGGGCGCGGCCACCTTTAGCATGCGGGTGATTGTTATAGCTCCCACATGTATACATCAGTTAGAGTGTTGGGTTTTCTGACTATTCATTGTTTGACCGGGCCGATCTTCGCCGGCAGCTGTCGGAAGAGATGAAAAACGATAATGAGCCGCCGATGATAATCAGCTAAGGGCAGGTTATTCTGTTAGAATAGGGTCCCGAACGATGATCAAGGCCATAGACCTGTCTGATAGTTACACAGAAACCAATACAGTCGGGTGGCTTGATACTGCTGTGGCCGATTTAGATTTTTTTAGCACTAGGTCAAAGCTTAGCTCTGAGTCGAGGTTCGCGGCTCCCAAAACAAAACACGAGAATTCCCTTGTCACAGTCTGATTTTGCCAGTTTAGGTCTAAACCCCGCCTTAGTTGATAACCTTGCAAGCCTTGGTTACACAGAAATGACGCCTATTCAGGCACAAGCTTTACCGGCTATTTTAGCTAACAAAGACGTTATTGCTAAGGCCAAAACGGGCTCTGGTAAAACCGCAACCTTTGCCTTAGGTTTGTTGAATAAACTTGATGTGAAACGGTTTCGAGTGCAAACCTTGGTGTTATGCCCCACTCGTGAATTGGCAGACCAAGTAGCGGTAGAAATACGCAAACTGGCCCGTGGCATTCATAACATTAAGGTGCTCACCTTATGTGGTGGCATGGCCTTCGGGCCTCAGGTAGGCTCTTTGGAGCATGGCGCACACATTATTGTGGGCACGCCTGGGCGGGTTGAAGAACACCTACGTAAAGCGAATCTCAACCTAGATAACCTAACGACTTTGGTGTTAGATGAAGCTGATAGAATGTTGGACATGGGTTTTCAACAAGCCTTAGATGATATTGTTGGTTACATGCCCAAACAACGACAAACTATGTTGTTTAGTGCCACTTATCCCGCCAAAATTGAAAAAACCGCACAACGAATTATGCAATCTCCAGTGACTGTCGAAGTGCAGGATAGTCATGGCAAACAAAGCATTGTACAAACCCTTTATCAGGTAGAAAACAATGAAGCCCGCGTAGAGGCTATTAGACTGTTGCTACAAGCATATCAACCAGAAACTACGCTTATTTTTTGTAATACTAAGATCGATACTGACCAGGTAGCGAATGAGTTACGTGCAGTCGGTTATGAAGCGTTGGCTTTACATGGCGATTTAGAGCAAAAGCAGAGGGATCAAACCTTAGTGCGTTTTGCCAATCGCAGTGCATCGGTGTTAGTCGCTACCGATGTAGCAGCCCGGGGTCTGGATATTGAAGCTCTAGATTTGGTGATCAATTATCAAATTGCGCGTGAGTTAGAAGTTCATACTCATCGCATCGGCCGCACTGGTCGAGCGGGCGCTCAAGGCATTGCCTGCAGCTTATATACGCAAAGAGAAAACCATAAAATTGGTTTGTTAGAAGATTATTTAAAGCAAAAATTTGAACGTGGTAACTTGCCATCCATAAGCTTATTACGTCAGCCTCCTTTTTCTCCGCCCATGGTGACCTTTCAAATCGCTGGTGGCAAAAAACAGAAGCTTCGAGCAGGGGATATTGTAGGAGCCTTAACTGGTGTTGATGGCATTCCTGGCGCAGAGATAGGCAAAATACAGGTGAGCGATCAGTGGGCCTACGTTGCTGTAGCCCGCGCGCATGGCAAAACTGCGTTTAATAAGCTCAGCGAAGGCAAGCTTAAGGGGCGTAGTTTTAAAATCAGACGTTTGCGAGGTTAATTAGACAAATCAAAATCTACCATCGCACTCAGCTAGGAATTACCCTATCAAGCTATAACTTTTCAATTGCCGTCCTACAATAAAGCACAGCACTTTCGAGTAAATCTTGTGGCAGTTCAAGGGGCCATACTAGGCATAAGAGTTGAGTTTTAACTGGCAAATGAATGTTCGTAATATTCGATAATTCTATTTGTTCTAATTCACACAACTGGCGCAAACCCGTCTGATAGGTGACGTTCCTAAAGATGGGTTCTGGTAGCAAGATACACCAATATAACTTTAAGGATAGCCTAGGCGATGAACACATTTTTTACGTTTGTAAACTCAGTGCTCATAACTTCTTTAATTCTACTAACTAGCTTTAGTGCAAATTCACAAGCTAAAACCGACGATTTTGCAACGATAAAAAAACACGTCGATAAAATTGCCTCGCACTATGTAAATCTAGGGTGGTTTTCTGGTAGTTTATTAGTGGCAAAAGATGGAGTTGTTTTTCATCAAGAGTCTTTTGGTTATTCGAATATTGCATCCAAAACCGAAAACACCGTTCATACTAAATATAATATTGGCTCTATAGTAAAAAATTATACTGCGGTGTTGATTCTGCAACAGGCAGAAAATAAAAAGCTTTATTTGACCGATACGCTAGATAAATTTGGTTTAGGCTTTCCTAAAAAGATAGCGAGCAAAATAACGATTCACCACCTGTTACACCATCGTTCTGGATTTGCTGATATCTTCACCGCTGAGTATCGGCAAAATCAAATGTCCTTTAATACCATTGACAAAAAATTAGCGTTATTACGAGAGAGTCCTTTATTGTTCGAACCAGGTACTGATACCAAATATTCAAATTATGGGTATGTTGTGTTAGGTGCTATCTTAGAAAAATCGACTGGGAAATCTTTTGAAACTTTGTTGAACGAGAATATTCTAGACAAAATTGACTTAGTCAATACGTCGTTTTTACCGTCCAATACGGATAAGAATCAGTCCACACGATATACTTATACACATAAAGGACATTTAGTAGAGGTTGGAATCACAGAGAGTAATGGACCCCAATAATTAGACAGTAAACTGGACGTCTATAAGAGTTTTCCTCCATTATCAGCATTAAGCTGTGGAGAGAGACAATGAGAAGAAAAAGACGAAACCATAAACCTGAATTCAAAGC
>Ga0222664_1000300_pt1 | contig 33760 bp, 36 predicted proteins | sample AntAcemetagen604_FD_181147 | JGI IMG/M metagenome (GOLD analysis project Ga0222664, IMG submission 181147) | Saline water microbial communities from Ace Lake, Antarctica - #604 | ecosystem: Environmental > Aquatic > Non-marine Saline and Alkaline > Saline | place: Antarctica: Ace Lake... | reverse complement strand
CATGGTTTAGAGGGCGCTGACGTCTAAAGGAATGCCGGGACCGAACGTGGTCGACATGGCAGCTTTCTGGATGTAGCGACCCTTGGATGCGGAGGGCTTGAGACGCTGAATCTCGTCAAAAGCGGTGGTGAAGTTCTCCAAGAGCTGGTCTTCGGAGAAGCTTGCCTTTCCGATCACAAAGTGCATGTTGGCGTGCTTGTCCAGCTTGAACTCGATTTTTCCACCCTTGATGTCAGCAACGGCCTTGCCCACATCGGGCGTGACAGTTCCAGTCTTGGGGTTTGGCATCAGTCCACGCGGACCCAGGACCTTACCCAAACCACCCACCTTGCCCATGAGCTCGGGCGTGGAAACGGCAGAGTCGAAGTTGGTGTAACCACCAGCAACCTTTTCGATCAGCTCGTCGCCACCCACTTCATCTGCACCCGCTGCGAGCGCAGCTTCTGCGGCGGCACCGGTGGCGAACACGAGGACGCGGGCGGTCTTGCCGGTTCCGTGAGGAAGGCTGACCGTTCCACGAACGAGCTGGTCTGCTTTGCGCTGGTCCACGCCAAGCTTCAACGCCACCTCAACGGTGGAGTCGAACTTGGACGAGGTAGTTTTCTTTGCCAGGGCGACAGCGTCGCCTGCTTGATAAAAGTGGCCTTCGGTGAGCAGAGCTTTTGCTGCTGCGTAGGCCTTAGATTTTGATGCCATGGTGATATCTCCCATTGTGAGGTCGCGGTAGGTGAGCGTGGCACGCTCTCCCGCTAGAAAAAGGTGTGTTAGCCGACGGTGATGCCCATGGAGCGGGCGGTACCGGCGATGATTTTCGAGGCTGCCTCGATGTCGTTAGCGTTCAAATCGGACTGCTTCGCCTCGGCAATCTGACGCACCTGTTCGGGCGTGATGTTCGCAACTTTGTCGGTGTGAGGAGTTCCTGAACCCTTTTTCACGCCGGCTGCCTTCTTGATGAGCTCCGCTGCGGGCGGGGTCTTCAGAATGAAGGTGAAGGAGCGGTCTTCATAGACCGAGATCTCCACGGGAACAACGTTTCCGCGCTGGGATTCTGTTGCCTGGTTGTAGGCATTGCAGAATTCCATGATGTTGACACCGTGCTGACCGAGTGCTGGACCCACGGGGGGTGCAGGGTTGGCCGCGCCGGCTTGAATTTGGAGCTTGATTAAGCCCACAACTTTCTTAGCCATACTTTTCCTTTTCTCTCGAGCACAACAGCTGTTGTGCGCTCCCGCACGCCCGGCACATCCGAGCAGCGGTGGTGTGTGTTAGAGCTTGGTGACCTGGTCGAACCCAAGCTCGACTGGTGTTTCCCGCTCAAAGAGCGACACCAGCACCGTGAGCTTACCGCTCTCGGGCTTGATTTCGCTAATAGTTCCTGGAAGACCCGCGAAAGATCCTTCCTTGATGGTGATGGTTTCGCCCACCTCGAAATCAACTTCCGCGGGAAGCATCCGGGAAACTCCGCCGCCCACCGAGACAGCTCCACCCTTGAGCGGTGCAACATCGGCGATGGGGACAGTGGATTTCAACATGTCGAAAGCTTCGGAAAAACGCAACGGGGTGGGGTTGTGGGCATTTCCGACGAAGCCGGTGACACCTGGGGTGTGACGGACCGCTGACCAGCTGTCTTCGTTCAAGTCCAAGCGAACCAACACGTAGCTGGGGATCCGCACTCTGGTGACCAGTTTGCGCTGACCGCTCTTAATCTCGACAACGTCTTCCATGGGAACCTGGACTTCGAAGACATACTCTTCCATGCCCAGCGAGGTCCGGCGGTTTTCAATGTTCTGCTTCACGCGCTTCTCAAAGCCCGCGTAAGAGTGAACGACATACCATTTGCCGGGCTTGCGGCTCAGCTCGGTGCGGAATTCTGCGTAGGGGTCTTCGTCCTCTTCGGCAGCAGAATCTGACTCATCGCTGGTGGCCGCAACGGAAGCATCTGCTTCTGCAGCAGAGTCGATGTCCAGCGCGTCCTCCACCACAGCATCCGCTTCGGCGTCGGGGGACCCTTCAACGGCCTCGAGAGTGTCCTCGAGGTTCACCGCTTCATCATCAACACTCTGTACCGCGGCAGACTCTGCAGCTTCGGCGGAATGCTCTTGCTCGGCAAGAGGCATGCCTTCTTGTGCTTCGTCTTCCTCAGAGGACTGTTCCGCAGCGGTCGCAAGATCGATGTCTTGGGCCTTGTCTTCCATCACTTTTTCTCTCTTCTTTTCTTAGCCAAACAGGCTTCGGCCATCACCGAAGACCCAGGACACTCCCCAACCGAAGAAGAGGTCCAAAACGGATACAAACGCCATCATGATGAGGACGAAAACCAACACCACGAGGGTGTAATTAACAAGTTCTTTCCTGGTGGGAGTGACGACCTTGCCCAACTCGTCGAGAACTTGGCGCAGGAAGAGAACCAGCCTGGCCCAGGGGCCACGGCCCGCTTTTCCTTCGCGCTGAGCTTTTTCGACAACGTCCTTTGCGGAGTCATCACCAGCATTTTTCGCCACGATATTCCTTGCTTTCCCACTTCGGTTCTTCTTCACTGCGGCGCAATGAAGTCGCAGGGCGGACAGGACTCGAACCTGCAACCTGCGGTTTTGGAGACCGCTGCTCTACCAATTGAGCCACCGCCCTAGGTCATAACCTGGCATCCACCCCTACCAGGCAACCCCATTACAGCGATCTCCAGGCACAGCAAAGCATGGCAGGTTTCAACCACCGTTTGCCAGTCTAGGCGCGGGCTGGACCTTTAGCAAAGGGAAGAGAGGAATCAGCGAGGGCTGTGTACCCTGAAGGTGTGAACGCTTCCGCCAGAGGTCTCTCCCACAAAATTCTTGCCATTGCCGAATCTGCGACGCTCAAAGTCGATGCCAAAGCGAAGGCCCTAAAAGCACAGGGACGCCCGGTCATTAGCTTCGCTGCGGGAGAGCCGGACTTTCCGACCCCCGCCCACGTCGTGGAAGCAGCACTCGAGGCAGTTAAGAATCCCGCCAACCACCGCTATACCCCCGCTGCAGGGCTTGCGCCGCTCAAAGAAGCGATCGCTGCGAAAACTGCTCGGGATAGCGGCTGGGCCATCGATTCCAGCCAGGTTGTCGTCACCAACGGTGGCAAGCAAGCCGTGTATGAAGCCTTCCAAGCACTTCTCAACGAGGGCGATGAAGTTATTGTCCCGACCCCTTTTTGGACCACCTACCCCGAGGTCATCTCTCTCGCTGGGGGCGTCCCCGTTGAGGTTTTTGCCGGAGCCGACCAGGATTACAAAGTCACGGTCGAACAGTTGGAGGCCGCGCGGACTCCACACACCAAAGTGCTCCTCTTTGTGTCGCCCTCTAACCCCACCGGGGCAGTTTTCGACGCCGAGGAGACAAGGGCAATCGGTCAGTGGGCCCTCGACAATGACATCTGGGTCATTGCCGATGAGATCTATCAAAACCTGGTCTACGACATGGGTGTCGATCATGCTCTTTCCATTGCCGAAGCTGTCCCGGGCTTGAAGGATAAATGCATCCTCGTCAACGGGGTCGCAAAAACCTATGCGATGACCGGGTGGCGCTTGGGCTGGATGGTGGGGCCCGCAGACGCCATTAAAGCTGCCGCGAACCTGCAGTCTCACCTCAGTTCAAATGTTTCCAACATCTCACAGCTCGCAGCCCTCGCGGCACTGGAAGGGGATCAAAGCGCTGCTACGCAGATGCGCAACGCCTTCGATACGCGTCGACACTCCATCGTCGAGGGCCTCAACGCGATTGACGGCGTTTTCTGCCCCACCCCCCAGGGCGCTTTTTATGTCTACCCCGATGTCCGAGGACTACTGGGGAAGACGTGGGCTGGTCGTGCGGCTACCACAAGCCTCGAACTAGCAGACATCATTCTCGATGAGTGCGAAGTCGCCGCGGTACCGGGGGAGGCTTTCGGCCCCAGCGGATATCTTCGCTTTAGCTACGCCCTCGGTGATGATGACCTTGCCGAAGGTATCGCCAGACTGCAGGCTTTTTTCGCTTCCTAAAGCTCGAGACCCACCAGTGTTGGTTCGGGAACCAGATAGATTCCACACGCATTACCCACTGTCGTGATGACATAGCGAGCCAATTCAGCCACTTCAGCGGCAGTCGCACCGCCACGGTTAGTGATTGCTAAAGAGTGTTTGGAAGAGATAGCCGCCCGCGAACCAGGCAGCGAAAACCCTTTGGGAATTCCCGAATACTCAATCAGCCACGCTGCCGAAACCTTCACCGCAACATCACCACCCACCGCAGCAGAAGGGGACAACGCAGCGTCCCCACCGAGAGGAATTACTACGTCTTCTGGTTCCGGGTCGACAAGCCATCGCGGTGCACCTTGGGGCAATCCCCATGCCACTCGTTCGGACACAATGGGATTGAGAAAAAACGATCCTGAGCTTACCGAATCTGGGTCAGCATCCGATAAGAGCATTCCTTTGGATCCGCGAAGCGCCAGCACTGCCTCGCGCACGAGGGCAAGAGGTGCTCTCTCACCTTCTTGCACACCCACCGCCGTGTGAAGCTGTTCGTAGTGCAGGGGAATACTCATTCCCTCCTCCGCGGGTTCTAGCGAGAATGTGACCCCCAATACGAGTCCCTGAAGCGCCCCCGTCTTCAGCACGCTGGTTCGCAGCCCCAGATCAAGCTCCGCCGCTGCGACGGTGCGACGGGACCCAGTGGGATATTCCAAAAAATCTATCGACACGAGTGTGTCGGACACCTCGGCGCCATAGGCGCCAATGTTTTGAATGACCGACGCCCCCACGGTTCCAGGGATACCACTGAGGGTTTCCAGCCCGCGGACCCCCTGGGCCACGGTGTGAGCGACAAAGCCATCCCAGTCTTCGCCCGCTTCAGCGTGAATTTGGACCTTCTGCCCGGTGGCCTTCTTGACCGTTACTCCCCGCGTCTTGATATGCAATACGGTGTCGTCGATTCCCTCATCACAGACCACCAGGTTTGACCCCGAACCCAACGCCATCCACTGATCGGTTTCGGCCCAGATTTTCTTTGCCCCGGAAATCAGCGCCCGCGTCGTCGTGAATTCGTAATACCCCGCAGGCGAGCCTCCCACCTTCATGGTGGTCAGCGTGGAAAAGGTCGTCACCGTGGCGTCACAACCACAATTGCTTTGCCCAACACGGTCTGCCCGCTCTCCGCTGTCACCGTGAGGGACAGCGTGAGGTCGCTAGATTCGCCTTCTGGAATCTTCGTCACGCTGGAACTACTCGTGAGTGAGGTGGCTCCCTCCGCTGGAACATAGACAGGCTTGGTGAACCTCACCTGGTAGCTACGAATCGATCCCCTCTCGCCCAGCCAGGCCACTACGGGGGCTATGGCGAGCCCCATGGTGAGCATGCCGTGTGCAAGGACGCCATCTAAACCCGCTTGTTGGGCAACATCATCCCGATAGTGAATGGGGTTGAAGTCGCCCGAAGCACCCGCGTAGCGCACCAGGTGGTCCCTCGTGAGAGCAAACGTTTCGCTGGCCACTTCATCGCCCACGGCGATGCCTCCCCAGAGGGCCCTCACGCGTCACCCCTGACAACAAGCGTCGAGGAGGCGGTCACCACATGTTCCCCGTCCCGGGTGGTCATCACTGACTCAGACGTCACCATGGAATGTGCACCCAGAGACTGCACTTTCGTCACGCTCAAGGTAGCAACAAGCTCATCGCCTGCCACAATCGGCCTGGAGTATTCAAACTTCTGATCGCCATGGACCACTTTGCGGAAATCAATTCCCGAATTCGGGTGCGAGAGCAACTGCGCCAGTGTCTTTTCTTGAATCACGATAGGGAACGTCGGCGGTGCGACAACGTCGGCATAACCTCTTGATCTCGCCACCTCCACGTCCAGGTATTGCTGGTCTGTGAGGTGAGTAGCAGCAGCAAACTCGCGGATCTTCTCGCGCCCCACCTGATAGGCGGGCGCCGGGTCAAACACAACATCAACAAGCTGGGGGTTTACGGGCATAAAAACAGTCTAGGACGATGGCTAAAACAGGGTGTGGCCAATAAGTCGGTCGAACATGTCCCGGGCCCGCAGTTTGTGCTCCTTCTTCGCCCCCTGCGCTGACGCGGCGACTAAGCCCTGCACCGCCGACACAGCATGATGCGCTCGTAACAGCGCGATGTCGCCATCGGTAATCTCTCGGTCGTAGCCCTCGAGGAAGGCAATCTGGAGATGGGGGTCCACCCTCCAGTAATCCTGCTCCAGAGGAAAAACATCAACAATCCACGGGTCGTATTCGCACATCCCAAAGTCGATGATGCGGACGTGACCACCGGGATCAATGACCCAGTGACGGGGATGATTCTCTCGGTGTGTAGGGACCAGCGCGACCTGTGGGACATCCATCGCTCCGGCAACTTGGAGCCTTGCTTCTGCGAGAAGGCTTGACTCCACCTTCCCCTCAAGTTGACTCACCGCGTCTTCAAAACGCTGAGCGCTTTGCCGGCCAAACTGGTCGGAGACCACGGGGGGTGAAGCCTCGTGGAGGCGTCGAATCAACACCCCCGCTCGGTAGTGAACAACAGGGTCCCACTGCACATCACTGTCAACAGCAATTTCACCCGGCACCCGGCTGATCAAGACCATCTGAAGCGCTTCATCCTCGGCGATCAAGCGAGGCACATCGGTCCCCAACGCGGGGGTATAGAGAGTGAGAGCATCACACTCTCTTTGAAAATCCGATGCTTTGGCGTACCACTTGACAAAACTCTGCTCGCCGGATCGGGTCTCAATTTTCAGGATTCGGCACACCTGAGGTCTGACCGAGACATCGTCGAGAAGCTCGACGGGGCCTAAAACACGATGAACGCGGTCGAGCACTTCAGCCTCTGATGCCAAGCCGGGGCGCCGAAGAGTGCCAGCAGGCATAGCGTCTCCTCAGGTCTGTGGGCAATGAAAAACCCCTGACCACCGTCACTGGTGGTCAGGGGTTCTTACAAATTCATTGGGCTACTGGCAGCTGTCACACTGAAGCAGATCCATGGGATCCACAGGCACTGCGTAGCCTCCAACGGTTTCTTCATTCATTGGGGCCTCCTTCGGTGAGCGGCGATGTTGCCGGACCACCACTATATACCGGTAATGACAGTCGTGTCATTACCCCATATGTTGTGGTTACGGCGTGTCATATTTCCGACGGGCTGTGAACAGATGGTCGGTGGGGTGCCTTCGTCCCATCGACTGTTACACCGATCGAGCCGCGGTTGATTATGGTTTAGGCATGCTCCGCACAACACCCGTGGTTTCGCTTTTGGCAGTCCTTCTGTTTGTTGGGGGCTGCGCCACTGGGGATCCTGTCGTGCCGAAAGCAATCTCGACAATGGTGAATGAACAAGGCCGCGAGCGAACCTACGATCTTGCCTGGCAGGACATTCGGCGCTTCGAAGGAGCCCTCATGAGAGGCGAAACGAGCGATTTCAGCGCGCAAGCGCTCCTCATCCTGTCTCGGATGAACCGTCTTGCCGAAGGAAAAGCGGGAGGCCTATCCGACATGTCCTCGCGGGACACTCTCGACCAAGCAAAAGACGAAGCTTCGCTGCTCGATCAGCTCCAAATACGACACATCCTGCGGGAACACGCTGCGTTAGTGAGGGAATCCTTTGATGCGGGTGATTTTGACTCCGCTCAAAGGCACGCACTTGAAGCGCTGGGGGCTGCCCGGGCTTTCGAAGCCGGCGGCGGCTGAGAGTGGTACACCCCCCGGGACTTGAACCCGGAACCCACTGATTAAGAGTCAGTTGCTCTGCCAATTGAGCTAGAGGTGCTTGAGTCATTGAGTGTACAACAACTCGCGTAGCGGGGGCGGGGCTCGAACCCGCGACCTCACGATTATGAGCCGTGCGCTCTGACCAGCTGAGCTACCCCGCCGCGTGTGAATGACTAGCATTCGGGCCCCGAGTCAGGATTGAACTGACGACCCCTTCCTTACCATGGAAGTGCTCTACCACTGAGCTATCGGGGCAGGCCTACCCCTGGCAGGACCAAGCACCGAGAGTATCACCCAGAAGCGTCCCTCAGCAAACGAATAGGGCAATCGAGTCGAATTGCGCAACCGGTTGCTTAAGTCGAAAATCCTATTAGGGTTATACCCATGCCTGCGCTTCAATCCCTCTCCCTCTCACCCGCTGACTGGTGGAACCATGCCGTGCTTTACCAGATTTATCCGCGGTCGTTTGCGGATTCAAACGGTGATGGTATTGGTGATATCCCAGGCATTATTTCCAAATTGCCTCACATCGCAGATCTTGGCGTGGACGCGCTCTGGCTTTCTCCGTTTTACACCTCGCCCCAGAAAGACGCCGGCTACGACGTGGCCGACTACTGCAATGTGGACCCTATTTTTGGTTCCCTCAGCGATGCAGAAAAACTCATCGAAACGGCTCACGAATACGGGCTTCGCATCATCGTTGATGTGGTCCCCAACCACTCGTCTGACCAGCACCCTTGGTTTCAGAAGGCACTCGCCGCAAAACCAGGATCACGGGAGCGAGCACGATATATGTTCCGAGAGGGCAAAGGTGTCGCTGGTGATCTCCCTCCCAACAACTGGGAATCCGTGTTTGGCGGACCCGCCTGGACGAGAGTTGCGGAATCAGATGGCTCGCCGGGACAGTGGTACCTACACCTCTTTGACGCCAGCCAGCCTGACTTCGATTGGAAAAATCCTGAAGTGTGGGAGCTCTTTAGATCGGTCCTGACCTTTTGGTTGGACCGCGGGGTTGATGGCTTCCGTGTTGATGTGGCCCATGGCCTCATCAAAGCGGAGGGTTTGCCTGACGAAGAGAAGCTGCACCATCCGCCTCTGGGTAACAGCGGGCCCTTCTGGGATCAAGAAGGTGTCCATGCCGTGTATCAGGAGTGGCGAAAGATTTTGGAGAGCTACGGCCCAGACAAGATGCTCTGCGCCGAAGCCTGGGTAATGCCCCTTGCCAAAATGGCACACTACGTCCGAAGTGATGAAATGCACCAAGCCTTCAATTTTGGTTACCTCGCCACCAGCTTCGAAGCCGAAGCCCTCCGATCCATCATCAATGAATCCCTGGAAGCGTTTGGTGGTGTCGGAAGCCCCAGCACCTGGGTGTTGTCCAACCACGACGTCGTTCGACATGCCACCCGCCTGGGGACAGACTTTGTCTCCCAAGGCCAACCGACCGGAATTGGGCCGCACTCGCCGGAGAAGCCCGATGCCCTGTTGGGGTTGCGCAAGGCGCGGGCTGCGAGCGCACTCATGCTTGCTCTTCCTGGCAGCGCCTATCTCTACCAGGGCGAGGAACTAGGCCTTCCTGAAGTGATTGACATCCCCGATGACCGCCGCCAAGACCCCACTTTCTTCCGAACACACGGGGAGCGCTATGGCCGCGATGGATGTCGCGTGCCCATCCCGTGGGAGGCTGGCGCACCCGCATATGGCTTCAACACCACAGGCGAATCGTGGCTCCCTCAACCCCCAGCTTTTGCTGAACTCGCACGGGATAATCAAGTAGGGGACCCCGATTCCACGCTCGAGCTCTACCGGTCCCTCCTGAGGTTCCGAAGCCAGGAGGGTCTCGGCAAGGGCTCTCTGGTGTGGCTTGACGGATTTAGTAGTGACGTTGTCGCGTTTAGGAATGGGTCCGTTTCGGTGGTCTCCAACACGGGTGAGCACCCAGTCCCGATGCCCGCTGGAAAAGTCATCATCACCACCACCCCACTCGATGGCCAGGTGGTCCCTGCGCACACGACAGTGTGGATTAAGACCGGTTAGAAGGCGTTTGCCTTCAGCCACGTAAAGGGATTGGCGTATTCGCCGTCGATCCGAATTTCAAAGTGCAAGTGGGCTCCGGTGGAAATACCGGTGTTCCCCACAAGGCCCAGGAACTCCCCCGCAGAGACCGTCTGGCCTTGCTGCACCGGGCTACTCCCGCGTTGCATGTGAGCATAGACCGACAGCACAGTCTGGCCCCCAATGGAGTGTTCGATGTAGACATACTGCCCATAGCCGCCGCCGTATTCCGAAGCCGTAACGACGCCATCGGCTATGGCAAAAATGGGAGCGCCGCTGCCGGGAATGAAGTCGAGTCCGCGATGGTTGCTCGAGCAATATCGACACGGTGCAACTCGGTCACCAAAACCAGAACTGATCGGGACAGCGGTGGGAAAGGGCCACCGAATCGATCCAACACCCGTGGTGGAGTAGGAAAAGTTTCGACTTCCATACCGCGCCTTGAGCACCTCGGCAAAGGAGGTCACACTCCAAGATTCGCGTTGCACGCCAACCTGGCTGGAGGCGGAGCCGGCAACCGTGAAGGACTGAGCGGCGGAGCCTGCCCCTCCCATGCTTCCCTGGTCAGCCACTGCCGACGATAGCTCCGCAGCGGGGTAGAAAATATTTACTGGCAACGAGACGCCCACAAAAAGAAGTGGGGTTGCGATCACCGTTCCCCAACTGAGAATGCGCTTGGCGATACTGGGCTTGGGAGCCGGTGGCTTGACGGGGCCAGTGGCTTCGGTCGTCACCGGGATCGATGGCGTGGGCGCGGAGACAGCAACCGTATTGCGCTCGCGCAATTGGCGCCTTGTGAGCGGCGTTTCGGGGGAGGATAAGTCCTCACTCACAGGCTCACCTCCGACTCACGAAACCTTCAGATCGGGCTAGCCACCGCCCAACACAAAAATCCGCGCGCATATGTCACGGTTTTATAAACCTAGCCGAACCCCCCTATGAGTCCAAACCCCAACCGGGTATCTCAGCGAGGGGGCTCTCTCCCTCCAGTAGGCGAATCTTTTCCTGGAGCGCTGCCACCAAGTCGGGGTGGCCGGCAAAAATCCCTTCACGCCCCGGGGGCATACCAGCGAGTCCTTCGATGACGCCACCGGCTTCGGTGACGATTAATTCCCCTGCAGCGTGGTCCCAAGGCATCAGGGTTCGCTCAAAGTAAAGGTCAATTCGACCGCTCGCCACATAGGCCAAATCTAGGGATGCGGTGCCCTGTCGCCGAATATCGCGGAACTGCGGAAGGAGCTCCAGCATCACCCGAGCCTGTTCCTTCCGCATCGCCTGGGAGTAGGAAAAACCTGTGGCCAGGAGAGCCTGGCTGAGGGTGGGGGGTGAAGAAATCTGTAGTTTCGTGTCACCCAGGAACGACCCTCCTCCGCGGGCAGCACTAAACATCTCCTTGCTCACCGGGTTATAAATCACGCCCGCTTCGACCTGCCAGGAGCCAGGCGTTGGGTCACCAGAAACGGCTGCAATACTCACCGCGTAGTGGGGGATGTTGTAAAAAAAGTTGACTGTCCCATCGATAGGGTCCACTACCCAGGTGATCCCCGTGGTGGATTCCTTCGTGCGGCCCTCTTCACCCAGAAAGCCATCTCCGGGGCGCAATTCTTCCAGCCGGGAAAACAACAACTCTTCCGATGCTTTATCCACCGCGGTCACGATGTCGACGGAACTGGATTTTGTGTTGGCCACCTCAACATTGCCGGCTCGACCGGCAACAATCAGCTCGCCGGCTTCCCGAGCGAGCTGCATCGCGATGTTTTTCATTTCTGCAACCATTTTTGTGGCGAGTGAGGGATTCGAACCCCCGAAGGCTAAGCCAGCTGAGTTACAGTCAGATCCCTTTGGCCGCTTGGGTAACTCGCCATGCGCTCCCGACCGGTGTATTCACCAATCGGGTGCGCGGCTCCAACGATATCGGTATTTTCCGACTCGAACCACACTCCCGGTTCCGCGCTTCTTTGTGGCTAGCATGGAGAAATGGCTGATTCATCATTCGACATCGTAAGCAAAGTTGACTCCATGGAGCTCGAGAACGCGGTCAACCAGGCACACAAAGAGCTCTCCCAACGCTACGACTTCAAAGGGGTCGATGCCTCCCTCAAGCAGACAGGCGAAACCATTGTCATGGAAGCCAACACCGAGGAGCGAGTCAAAGCAGTGCTTGATGTCTTGCAGTCAAAACTCGTGAAGCGAGGAATATCGCTGAAATCCCTCGATCTGGGTGAACCCGTGTTGAGCGGAAAGATTTATCGCATGAGTGGGGCGCTAAAGGATGGCATTTCCAGCGAGAATGCGAAAAAGATTTCTGCTCTCATCAGAAACGAAGGGCCCAAAAGCGCCAAGGCTCAAATCCAAGGCGACGAGGTTCGCGTGAGTTCAAAAAGCCGAGACGATCTTCAGGCGATTATTGCCCTGGTTAAGGGTGCCGATCTCGATATTGACGTCCAATTCGTCAACTACCGGTAAGCACCAGCTAAAGGCAATCCGCCCATGACGACCGGGGAGATCTGGGTAGCCCTAGTGCTCGCGGTGGATGTCGCCTTCCGGGTCATCGCACTGGTGATTGTGCCTCGAAACCGCCGCCCCCAAACGGCGATGGCCTGGTTGCTGGCCATCTTCTTCATTCCCTATTTCGGATTCATCGCCTTTTTGGCTTTTGGATCACGGCGTCTACCAAAAAAGAGGCGCGAAAAACAGCAGGCCATCAATGGATTGCTGCGCGCGCGTTCTTCTCTGCTTTCCCCGGGGATTGTTGTCACCCCCGAGGACATTGCCGAGCGTCCCGAGTATCCACGGTGGCTCGCTCAAACCGTGCGGATGAATGAAAAATTGGGCGCTATGCCGATGGTGGCAGGAAACACGCTCTCGTTGCTGCCGGAATACCATTCCTCCCTCGCGGCGATGGCCGCAGCTATCAGGGCCGCCCGCACCAGAGTCCATGTCGAGTTTTACATCATGAGCTTCGACGAGGACACGCAAGACTTTTTTGCCGCCCTAGCGGAAACGCGGCAACGTGGGGTGGAGGTGAGGGTTCTTTTCGACCACCTTGCAAGCCTCCGGATCACCGGCTACAAAGACCTCGTGGCAGAACTGAACAGGATCAACGTCCCGTTCCGCGCCATGTTGCCCCTGCAACCCTGGCGCGGCGTGTATCAGCGACCGGATTTACGGAACCACCGGAAGCTTCTGATTGTTGATTCCACCATCGCTTTTACCGGGTCACAAAACATCATCGAACCGCACTATCGAAACAAGCGCCATAAAGAACGCGGGTTGACATGGCTTGACCTGATGGTCCGAGTCGAGGGACCACTCGCTGATGGATTAGAGGCATTATTTGTTGCCGACTGGTACCAAGAAACGGATGAGCTTCTCGAAACACCGAAACCCGAGCGTGCCGCGGGGCTCGAATCGCCTTCTCTCTGGGGGCAGGTCGTGCCGAGTGGACCTGCCTTTGAGGGAGAGAATAACCTGCGGCTTTTCAACTCCTTGGTGTATGGCGCCAGGGAGCGGCTCATCCTGACTAGCCCCTATTTCGTTCCGGATGAATCTATGCGCTACGCCATCACCACCGCAGCGGAACGTGGTGTTGATGTCAACATCATGGTGTCCGAAATTGCTGATCAGAACCTCGTCTTTTATGCACAACGTTCTTACTACGACGAGCTCCTGAACTCGGGAGCAAAGATTTGGTTGTATCGAAAGCCGACCATCTTGCATTCCAAGTTCATCGTCGTCGATGACGCGATGAGCGTGATTGGTTCTTCCAACATCGACATGCGGTCGTTTAGTTTGAACTTGGAAGTCTCAGTGCTTTGCGCAAGCCCGCAGGTTGTCAAGCAGCTCACCGAACTTTTTGAGACCTACCGAGAAAACAGCATCTCGTTGACCCTAGACAAGTGGCGCTCCCGCCCGCTCCCTCAAAGATTTATTGAAGGGCTTGCCCGTTTGAGCGCAACCGTTCAGTGAGATTCGCCGCGCGAAGCGGCCATCATCTCTTCGCGATCGACCACTTTCACGCGCTCGCGCCCGCGCTCAGCACCACGGGAGAGTTCCTTCTCATCCAGTCGGTGCCAGCCGCCAAGGTCGGTGAAGGCAACCCCCCGAGATTCCAGAAGTGCACTGACGGCCTCTTCCTCCGGTGATTCCGGGCTCCACCAGGATGCTTGGTCTTTCACCACGTGCTGGATGGTTTCCATCGCATCACTCTTGGTGTGACCGATGAGGCCCACGGGCCCACGCTTAATCCAGCCCGTGGCGTAGACGCCAGGGACAATCTGGTTGTCATCATCCATCACTTGGCCCTCGTGATTAGGGATGATGCCGCGTCGTGAATCAAAAGGAATACCGCGCAACGCGGTCCCGAAATACCCCACTGCTCGATACACGGCCTGCACGGGAATCTCACGGATCTCCCCCGTTCCTCTGACCCCGCCTTCGCCATCGGGCTCGGTCCGCTCATACCTAAACCCCTTCACGTGAGAATCAGAGAGGACCTCGAGAGGTTTGGCATAGAAGTGCAGGTGCAACCGCCTGCTGGCAGTGCCTGCTTCGCGCTCGCGCCAGGTGCTAAATATTTTGTTGATGACAAAAATCTGTTTGTTCGAATCGATGCCACGCTGCGAACTTTCGTCAATCACAAAATCTTCGTCGTGAATAACGATGTCAACATCGCGCATGTCGCCCAGCTCCCGAAGCTCCAAAGGTGTGAACTTAACCTGCATGGGACCTCGGCGGCCGAAGACGTGGACGTCTGTCACAGGGGAGCTGAGAAGTCCGTCATAGACGTTGTCAGGAACTTCGGTGGGTAACAAGTCCTCAGGGTGCTTCACCAACATGCGAGCAACATCGAGGGCGACGTTTCCATTACCAATCACCGCGACTTCCCTAGCCTCAAGAGGCCACGTCCTGGCAACATCGGGGTGTCCGTCATACCAACTAACAAAGTCAGCCGCCCCGTAGCTGCCTTCTGCCTCGATGCCGGGCAGGCTCAACTGTTGGTCCGAAATGGCGCCGGTGGAAAAAATCACAGCGTGGTAGTGCTTTTTCAGGTCCTCGAGGGTGATGTCAGACCCAAAGTTGACATTGCCAAACAAGCGAATCTGACCGCTATCGAGCACGTCCCGAAGGGCGCTCACGATTCCTTTGATGCGTGGGTGATCGGGGGCAACCCCGTATCGAACCAACCCGTATGGTGCGGGGAGGCGTTCGAAAAGGTCAATTGACACGTCAAACGAACGCTCGTGTTTAAGTAAAATCTCAGCCGCGTAAATCCCGGCAGGGCCTGCCCCAACGATTGCTAGGCGCAACTTAGACATAGAAAACTCTTTCCACACAAAGGGAGAACACTCCCAATTTAGTAGCTGCGGTCCACAACGTGGTGGGCAAATCGCACCAGACCCTCTTTCACGATGCCCGACGGAGCATCGTCGAGGTAGGCAATTGCTTGGTCTGCCATATCGCGGGCGGTCTGCATGGTTGCCTCGGTGACCTCGTGGTGACGAAGCTCTGTGATTGCTTTCTGGAATTCATCCTCAGAGAGTTCCCCGGTCGCGCCGCGCGCCAACGTTGCCACAAGCTCTTTGGCAGCAGGGTCAACTTTCGCGGCTTCGCGCAAATACAGCACGGGAAGAGTGGTCACGCCGTGTCGAACATCGGTCCCCGGAGGCTTGCCCGTCCCCGCACTTCGATCGGAGAGATCGATGACATCGTCCACCAGCTGGAAGGCGATACCAATTTTCTCCCCGAAAGCGCGGACCGCAGGAATGAGTGCCTCGGGGCCATCCGCCATTCGGATGCCCATTTCAGCGGCAAAAGCAATCAGTGACCCCGTTTTATCCGAAAGCACCTGAAGATAATGAGCGATGGGCTCGTCCCCAGGCTTGGGGCCTAAGGTTTCTTGCATCTGGCCCACAACCAGTCTCTCGAAGGTTGCCGCTTGCAAAGTAATCGCTTGTTGGCCCAATGACCCGCCCAAGCTTCCTGCCCTCGCGAAAAGAAGGTCACCGGCAAGGATCGCCACGGAGTTCCCCCACACCGTCTGGGTTGCGGCGACCCCCCTGCGCTGAACCGCATCATCCATGACGTCGTCGTGATACAGGGTGGCGAGGTGGGTGAGTTCGGTGACCTGGGCAGCGATGAGGACACGGTCGTTGATTCCCGACCCCCACTGCGATGTCAGCAAAGCCAAGAGCGGGCGAACCCGCTTTCCCCCGGCATCGAAAAGGTGGCGAGACACAGCGTCAGTGATTTCGTCAGAGAACGTCAGTTCCCGTTCCAGACCCTTCTCTACCGCAACTAAACCGTCGTCCAAGGCGCGACCGAGTGCCTTTTCTTCGCGAGAGGCAAAGAGAAGTGACCCACCGGTCAAGAATGCTGCTCCTCGGCCCGAGGCTGCCGCTGGCGCCTTGAGTGTCGGGTTCACGATTGATCCTCTGGGTTAGGTCTGGTCGGTGGCGGGAAGAGGGGTTGACGACGTCGAGGGGGAAGCAGGACGTTGTCGGCGCTTCCCGATCGATTCGCGCACTTTGGAGTCTTCAGGGCTGGTGGCGCGATGCAAGGCAACAATGCCTCCGCTCAGGTTACGGTATGCCACCCGGGTGAATCCTGCACCCCGCATCCATTGGGAAAGCACAGATTGTTCCGGCCAATCAGATATCGAGTCCATCAGGTAGCGATAGGCGTCCTGATGCGTGGAAGACAACGCCGTCACCGCGGGCATCACATACTTCATATACCCCTTATAGCCAGCTTTCATGAGCGGTGCTGGGGGGTGGGAGAACTCACAAATAACGATTCGTCCACCGGGTTTAAGAACCCGATACATTTCGCCGAGCGCCACATGGGGGTTATTCACATTGCGCAAACCAAAACTGATGGTGACTGCGTCGAAACTGGCTGGCGGAAAGGGCAACGCTTCAGCGTCTCCTTCGACAAATTCAATGTCCGGGTTGCGTTTGCGGCCCTCCGCCACCATTCCTGGCGAAAAATCAAGGGCAACGACGTCTGCTCCTGTCTTTGCAAGCGCTTTCGAAGAGGTGCCTGTCCCGGCAGCAACATCCAACACCCGCTCCCCCGGCTTCAGCTGCAGTGCTTTCACCGTGGCAAGCCGCCATAAGACAGAGTTACCACCGGAGAGAAGAGCGTTGGTCCTGTCATAGCCGACCGACACCTGGTCAAACATGGCAGAGACCTCCGAGGGGTTCTTGCCCAAGTCTGCCGTGGTCACCTTTCAACACTACCCACCAGAATCGATAATCCCCTGAGCCCATCGGGGTTGAGCCGGCCAGCATTCAGCCCATCTGATAGCTAGCTCGCTACCCTGAAGGAATGTCCACGGCCCTGACAACCCCCACCCTTATGGCCCGCACCCGCCGGATGAGCCACCCGGGAAGTTTGATCGAATGGGTCAGCGCCGAGAAGCCCCTTGTGATGCAGCGTCTTGGACACGGTTTGGTCGGGCTTGGCGAAGCTCTTCGCCTCGAGTTCCACGGTCCCACACGGTTTCAGGACGCCTCAAAGGCCTGGGCTTCGATAGTGGCAGCCGCAACAGTGGATAACCCTCTCGAGGTACCTGGCACCGGCTTGGTGTGTTTGGGAACCTTTACTTTTGCCGATGACTCTTCCCACACCAGCGTGCTCATCATCCCCCAGGTCGTTATCGGCGTGATGGAGGATGTCTCCTGGCGAACCGATATTTCACTTTCCGGCTCACACACCATGGAAAAGCCACCGAAGGCTTCTCGCCCCCAAAGCCTGCCCTCGGTGGGGTGGAGCCAAGGACTTCTCAGTGAAGGCGATTTTGTCGCCCGAGTAGCGCGGTTGGTTGATCGGTTGCGCGAAGGGGAGGCGAACAAAGTGGTGCTCGCCCGGGAATTGGTGGCCACCATGCCCGGCGTGGATGATTGGCGAGGCGCTTTGGAGCACCTGAGTGATTCCTACCCCGACTGCGTCACCTTCGCTATCGACGGACTCGTGGGTTCCACACCCGAGACACTCGCGAAGGTCCGCGCGGGTGGTCTCAGCCTTCGCGTGCTGGCAGGCAGCAGCAGGCGCGGTGAAAGCCCGGGCGAAGACCGCGCACTTGCGCAAGAATTGATCACCTCGACAAAAGACAACGATGAACACCGCTTCGCGGTGGAAAACGTCCTCACCTCGCTTGCAAGCATCACCTCGCAGGTTGCTACAGACGAGCAGCCCTCCGCCATCAAGCTCGCCAACATCTGGCACCTCGGCACGGATATCGAAGCCACACTGCCCGAGGGGATATCCAGCTTGGATGTAGTGGCGGCGCTTCACCCCAGTGCTGCCGTGGCGGGATCCCCCACAGACGCGGCCCTGGAGTTGATTCGCGAGCTAGAACCCTTCGACCGAGGTCGCTATTCCGGCCCCGTGGGATGGATGGATGAACGAGGCGATGGGGAATGGTCCATCGCCCTGCGCTGCGCGCAATGGTCGCCTGATGGGCACCTCACCGCCTACGCCGGTGCCGGGATTGTGGAGGATTCGGACCCCCAGCGAGAGCTCCTAGAAACGAGGCTGAAATTCCGGCCTATCGTGCACGCTTTTGGCAGTGATTCACACCTCTCACCGCTCTAGGGCAATATCCACAATCACCTTTGAGTCTCTGGCGACGAGGGCATCCGCAAGCTCACCCATCGTGGTGACCGCGCGATAATCCCAGCCATACGCGCCAGCGAGCGCTTCTATGTCAACATTCTGCGGGGTATAGAGAACGCGGTCCCTCGACTCGGGCGCAGCGCTGTGGCTCACTTCGAGTCCATCAAAAATTGTTCCGCCACCATCGTTTGCGATAAACAGGTGAACGCTGGAGGTGTCCTCGATGCCGGGCTCGCTCATGAGGGATCCTACGTCGTGAAGGAAGGCCAGATCCCCCAGCAAAACCCTCGTTACCCCGCTCGCTCCCGATCCTCCAGCACTGAGGGCAATCCCCCGTGCGGTGGCGATGGTCCCGTCAATTCCGGAGAGCCCCCGGTTGGCAAAGACCGGAATGTTCTTAGGCCCCACAATCTTGTCCATCTCACGAATCATGCGCGAAGCACCCAGAACTAATCGGTCGTGGGGCCACGATGCTTCCCACAGCGACAGGGCAAGTTCTGCTCTGGTGACTGTGCGACGCAGGACACGCATCTCTTGCTGAGCAAAGGCGCTTCGGGTTGCCGGGTCATCCGCCTCGCCCACCCCGGTGTCAGGCGGTGTCGGGAGGGCAGCAAAGAGTGCGCTCTCGTGGTGCTGGCGAGAGGCCATTACCCAGGGCTTCACCCACTCCGAGCGCTGCTGGTGGGTGGCTGGCTGCGACACCTCGATGGCGTCGACCAGATGGGCCTGATGGGTGGGATTAGCTGGTTCCCGCTCTGGCCCTCGAAGAACAATATGACTCAGAGAGTCATCACTCACAACCCCCCACACCTCTCGAGACAGGGTGGGACGCCCCACGGTGATAATTCTGCTGAGGGGACCGGGGAGCTCCTTCGCTGCTAACACTTCGCGATACGCCACCAGGAGATGAGGCCCAAACCTGGCGCCACTGGTTACTTCGGCGATCAGGGGGGCGCCTAACTCATAGGCCAGTTTCTCTGCCCGCTCCCCGGCTTGATGCCCCGCAATCACCAGCGTTCCAGGCTCAGCAATAAGGCTCAGCGTTTCCCCCCGGTGGGGTTTTTCCGGTTCTTCTCCCACCGCACGAAGTCGCAGATCACCGGCTTCAGAGCTGCTGAGTGGTTCCCGAAAGGCCACGTTGACGTGGGCGGGGGCTCCCACAATGGCCTGATTCCACGCTGCTGCGGCAACATCCAGGGCTGATTTTTCGGCGCCCTCGTCCTCCGCCACCGCATCAAAAGTGGGGGCGGCAAAACCAAAGAGCCCGGACTGCGCGGTGGTTTGGTTGGCCCCCACCCCCAACCCTTCAGGGGGCCGGTCTGCCGACACCACAACCAAGGGAACACCTGCGTGATGGGCTTCCATCACCGCAGGCATGAAGTGTGCGGGGGCGGAGCCAGAGGTAGCAATACACACGGCGGGCATTGCTGACTCCAGGCCTATCCCTAGAGCGCGAAAGGCAGCACTTGCCTCGTCAATAACAACATGAACCCTGAGATGGCCCGTGTGTTCCCATTCCAGCGCCGACAGGGCAAGCGCTTGGGATCGAGATCCCGGGGAGACAAGCACATCGGTAACCCCGCGGGCGATGAGAGCCCCCCAGAAAGCCCTCGACCACGTGGTGGCCGGGGAGGACATCATGACGAAGGAGGCTTAGTGTCCTGGTCTTTGTCGCCCCCTGCTTCAGGGTCTTCCTCATCCAGGGCTCGCAGTTCATCCTCTAAGCGTTTAATCCGGTCATCGCTGGATTCGCCATCGATTTGACCGAGGAAGAAGGGGTCATCATCAGGGGCTTTAGAGGTGGGGCTACGCTGAGGACCCGGCGGCTGGGATTTACCAATCACCAGCCAGAGCAGGGGCCCAATGACGGGCAATAACACGATCAGGGCGATCCATACTGGTTTGGGAAAAGCCCGCACCCGTGGAGCCTTAGTCATAATCAGGTCCACGAGTGCATAAATGGTGAAGGCTACCGCCACCACGGCACCAATGACTATCCAGCGAACCATTCTCCAATCCTACGTCCCTAGACTGTGAAGGTGACCAGATGGATTCGATACAGCGTCTTGCGCCTAGGGATTTTTGTCGTGGTGCTGGTCGCACTGTCGTTCACGGGGATCACCTGGTGGCTTTCAGCACTACTCGCTACCGCTATCGCCTTTGCGCTGTCCTATATCTTCCTTTCCCATCAGCGCGACGAGCTTTCTCGCGACATCGCCGCCCGTCTCAATCGCACGAAAACTGACGTGGACGCCGAAAGCGAAGATGCGGTGGAGTTACCACGCCAGGGAAACACCAAGAAATAGCGCATACGCCACAGCGTTCAGGCCCAGGGCACTCAAAGCTGTGATGAGATCCTGCGGTTTTCTGGCCAAAAAGACCTGAATCAATACCCACAGGGTGACCAGGGCCGTGAGGTAGGTGACCGGCACCCACAGGAAGCCCAAGGATAAAATCCCCACCATCACGTAGGGCAGCCCCACCAGAATGACAAACAGTATGCGAGACCTCCGAAGACCCAGCTTGACCGACAGCGTCACCTTCCCCGCGCTTCGATCCTGATCAATGTCTCGAATATTGTTGATAAGCAACACTGCGGAGGCGAAAAAGCCGGCCCCTGCGCCGGAAATCATGGCGTCTGCGGGAAGAGAACCGATCATCGCCCACGCGGTTCCCCCTGTGGCGACCAGGCCAAAGAAGAGAAAAACGACAACCTCGCCCCACCCGCTGTAACCGTAAGGTTGTGACCCGCCGGTATAAAACCAGGCAGCGATAACGGTCACCGCTCCTAAGGCCAGCGCCACCCACACTTCCCCGAGCCACCCGGTGAAACCATCGTCGCTCAAGACTTCCCAACGGGCGAGCACTAAGAGGGCTAAGCCAGAGATCAGGGCCACCCCGAAGGACACCAGGGCCGCGCGTAAGACCTGCGCGGGATTTACCATGCCCGAGGCCACCAACCGAGTCGGGCCCACCCGATAATCATCGGTGCCTCGAATCCCGTCAGAGTAGTCATTGGCAAAATTCACCCCGATTTGGAGTGCGAGCGCCACAATAAGCGCCAATGCGGCGAGGACTGCATCGAAATCCCCCCGCCACACAGCAGAAGATGAACCCAAAATAATCGGGACAAAAGCCAACGGGAGCGTTCGCACCCTGGCACCGGTCACCCAGTCCCTCCAGGACACGCGAACGGGCTTAGTCATGACCTTCCCTTGATCAAAGCGAGAACCGCCAACCGGTCAGGTTTCCCCGAAGACAGCAATGGAATCTCCCGAACCTGCACAACCCGGCTAATGCGTGCGTGAGGCCCCAATGCCTCGGCAAGGAGAGCCCGAGTCTCAGCAAGATCAGGATCAGTAATCGTGACCAGCACCGGAACCTGACCCCACGTGTCATCGGGTTGCGCGACCACCACCGCGTCTGTTGCCACCGTCCGGGCCTGAAGAACGCGCTCGAGAGAAGCGAGAGACACTTTCAACCCACCAGAAATAATGACATCGTCTACCCGCCCCAGCACGCGCAGGCGGCCTGCGTCATCGATTTCCCCCGAGTCGTCGCTCACATACCAACGCTTCTCCTCGAGGTCGAGAAAACTTGCTGCTGTTCTTTCTGGGTCCTCCAGGTAACCACTTGCGAGCATGGGGCCAGACAGAGCAATTCGGCCATCGATGTCCCTGAGTTCAACTCCCGGAAGGGCGACCCCATCCCACACGCAACCACCCGCAGTTTCGGAGGACCCATAGGTTCTCATCACCCGGTACCCAGCCTCGCGGGCCTGCTCCGCAAGCGCTGGGCGAAGCGCCTGCCCGCCCACCAAAATCGCGTCCCACCGCTGCATTACTTCGTGGAGTCGGGGCATGTGTGCTGCCTCCTCCGTTAAGCGTTGCAATTGCGCGGGAACCAGAGAGATAAACATCGATCCCTGGTTGCCCTCGGCCTCCCACTCGTCTACTCGGTTCACCACTGCGGTGGCAGAAAAAGGCTCGGGGTGAAGAAAGAGCGGTTCCGTGCCGCCCAGATGGGCCCTCACACACACCTGAATACCAGCGATGTAGTGGGCGGGCAGGGCAAGAAGCCACGAGCCCTCGCCGAGGGCATCGTTGGTGATGCGAGCCCCCGCAAGAACCGCTTCCGCCGTGAGTGCGACCCGCTTGGGAGCCCCTGTGGTGCCACTAGTTTCGATGACCAGTGCAATGTCATCAGGAACTTCCAGCGGAGCGGTGTGGGAAACCTTTGCACCGCCTGGCCTGGGAAGAACGGCAGGGCCTGCATGAAACAGAGCTGCCGAGAGTGGCTCCCATAGCGATCGGGGGTCGCCCACATCGACGACGGAGAGTTGGCGCATCACTCCACCGACTCAGGCATGCCAGGGAAAGGGCGACCAGTCCGGGGCGCGTTTCTCCAAAAACGCGTCTCTGCCTTCGGCAGCTTCTTGAGCGCCATAGGCCAGTCGGGTTGCTTCGCCCGCAAATATTTGCTGGCCCACCATTCCGTCATCGCTGGCGTTGAGCGCAAATTTCACCATACGAATCGCAGTGGGGCTTTTAGTCAGGATCGTCTGCGCCCACTCAATAGCGGTCTTCTCCAGATCTTTGTGGGGAACTACGGCGTTCACCGCACCCATTTCGAGGGCCCGGGTGGCGTCGTATTCCCTCCCCAAGAAGAAGACCTCCCTGGCAAACTTCTGTCCCACCTGTTTGGCGAAATAGGCACTGCCGTAACCACCATCGAAAGATCCCACATCAACATCGGTTTGCTTGAATCGTGCGTGCTCGGCGCTAGCAATGCTGAGATCACACACCACGTGGAGGCTGTGTCCACCGCCGGCCGCCCATCCAGGGATAGCCGCAATGACGACTTTGGGCATAAACCTAATCAAGCGTTGAACCTCCAGGATGTGGAGGCGGCCAGAGCGGGTCGGATCTACCCCCGAGGCGTCGTCCGTGGAGGAATACTGGTAACCGTCTTTGCCCCGGACCCGCTGATCGCCTCCGGAGGAAAAAGACCAGCCGCCATCCCGGGAGCTGGGGCCGTTACCGGTCAGGATTACGGCCCCCACCGTGGAACTCAGCCTTGCGTGGTCAAGGGCGCGATAGAGCTCATCTACTGTGCGGGGTCGGAAGGCATTGCGAACGTCGGGGCGGTTGAAGGCGATACGGACAACACCTTCGTCAGCGCTTCGGTGATAGGTCACATCGGTGAAATCCTCACACCCCTCGACCGCGCGCCAGTAGTCGGCATCGAACAGCGGGGAAGGACTATCAACCATGGTCTAAGCCTACGACGCCTCGGGCGTGGAACACTGTGGGGGTGAGGAAACCAGCAATAGAAGATCTCCTGGGCGCAGCCCACGTCGTTTCGCTTGGCCTCACCACACCTTTTCGCGGTCTCACCCACCGAGAGGCCGTGATTTTCGAGGGCCCCACCGCCCCGGCCGAGTGGAGCCCCTTCCTGGAATACGACGATGGTGAAGCGTCCACCTGGCTCTCAAGCGCACTCGAACAGGGTTGGGGCGAACCCGGCATCAGTCGGCAGCTTCCCACCGATATCCATGTGAATGGAACGATTCCTGCAATTCCCGCCGATCTCGTTGCACCCCTCATCGAGAAGGCGGGATCGCCGCGAACCATCAAAGTGAAAGTAGCGGGGCCAGGAACGACCCTTGCAGCGGACATCGAGCGGGTTGAAGCAGTCAGAGGGGCCCTGGGACCCGCCGGTCGCATTCGATTGGATGCGAATGGGGCCTGGAACCTTGACGAAGCAGAACACGCCGTCAGGGAGATGGAACATCTCGATCTTGAATACATCGAACAACCGGTGGAGTCCCTGGCCGAGATGGCAGAGATTCGCAGGCGGCTATCCCGGCTGGGCATCCAGGTGGCAGCAGATGAAAGCATCCGCCGCTTTGCCGATCTCGACCAGGTGATTGAGTCCCACGCCTGCGATCTCGTTGTGCTGAAAGTGCAACCCTTGGGTGGGCTTGCCAGAACCCTTTCCCTGATGAGCACCGCCCGCCAAGCAGGGCTTGGGGTGGTGATTTCCAGCGCACTGGATACCAGCGTTGGGCTTTACCAAGCAGGGCTCATTCAAGCCCACCTGGAGGCAACCACGGAAGACTGGAAGGACGCCGGCTTAGGAACCATGAGCTTCCTCGCCCACGATGTTGTTCACGCCCCTCACCTAGCCCGCGGCGGTCTTCTTACACTCGCTGAACCCGTGCTTGATCACGGAGCACTGGCGAGCCATCAAGCATCACCGGAGCGAACGCACTGGTGGCACGAGCGCCTTCGGCGCTGTTTTGCTCTCTTAGAGTCCTGAGTAGGAGTGCAACCCGGTGAAAGCGATATTCACCACCGTGTAGTTGAACAACACCGCGCCAAATCCTACGATGGCCAGAATGGCGGAGCGTGAACCGCGCCATCCTCTCGTCGCGCGGGCGTGAATATAGCCGGCGAAGAGCACCCAAATAATAAACGTCCACACTTCTTTGGTGTCCCAACCCCAGTAGCGACCCCATGCTCGCTCCGCCCAAATGGCTCCGGCGATCAGAGTGAAACTCCACAGAACGAACCCAATCACGTTGAGGCGGTAAGCCAAAGATTCGAGCGCTCCTGAATCAGGCAATGTCTTTAGCAACTTGGCTTTGGCCATACCGCGCGCCTCAAAGCGCGCTCGAATCAGCTGGAAAATCGATAACCCCGCACCAAGAGCGAAGAACGCCGTGGCAAGACTGGCCACAAAGACGTGGATGACGAGCCATCCTGACTGCAGGGCTGGTGGCAAAGGTACGACGTCAACATAGAAGTTGACGGTCACGATTCCTAGTGCCAGCAAAACAAATCCCGACACGAAGGCGCCCAGATAGCCCAGATCGCGCCAGAGGAGAGACCCCAAAAATACTGCAACGATGAGCGCGCTCGCGGTGAGGCCAAACTCAAACATGTTGGCCCACGGGACCCGACCGGCAGCAATTCCGCGCCCCAATGTTGCCAAGAGGTGGAATACGAAACCCAGAACAAGAAGGGTGACAGCGATGCGCTGATATCCCGTGCGGCCGGCGCGTGGGAGGGCTCGATCACTTTCAGGCTCGATCATTCCGCCGCCGACAGACACTAACGCCGGGGCTGAGGCGGACCGTTTAGCTAAATCAAAGGTAAAGAAAAGAAATGAGCCCGTGTAGACGAGCATGGCGGAGTAGACGCCAAGGAGAGATAACGCTGCAAAGTCGGTCATGATGGCTTCAGTGTAGATTCTGCATCCTGTGAGAAATCGGCTACCAATTGCTTCAGCGCCTGCTCTAACCCGGGATCATCACCCCTGGACAACACCGCAAACTCCACCGCCGATTCGTTCGTCTTACCCGGCACGATGCGAATCCACGCCCGTCGCCGGGTAACAAAAAGTGAGACGACAAGCCCCGCCATGATCAGCACCGAGGATATCCCCACAGGCAGCTGGGTGGGGTCGCGGTGGATGTCAACGCTCACAAAACGCGGCAGGGCGGTGAATTCAACACTCCCCAGCCCGCTGGGCAATTCGGCACTTTCGCCCAGATTCATCACGAGCGATTCCACTCCGGTTTCGCCCCCGGTTTGCTGGGTGAGCCCCTCCGTGTCGAGGGAATACGCGTTACGGGGAACCCCCTCATCGAGCCCCAGGTCCCCTGAGAACACGTTGAACGTTAACAGTGGCTGTTCCGGCTCGGGATACACAGAGGTGAAGGCGCCGGATTCCAAAACGACGGCAGAGGGGTAAAAGAAACCCACAAGACCAATCTGCTGAGGCAAGCCATCGGGAATTTTCACGATCCCAAGACTTGTCAGATTCGAATCCTGAGGGAGGAATGCCACGGGCTGGCTAAACACCACATCGCCAGACGGGGAGGTTACTGTCACCCAGGGAGCAAAACCATTCCCCAACAGATACACCGATGTGCCACCCACCGACAGCGGCGAGTTCACGCGAATGGACTCCGTGACTGACCCCTCGGCTTCTGTGATGGTCACATCGGCGGCAAAATCCAACGGGTTTGCCCGCCCGCTGGTGAGGTCAAATTGATAGGTCGGAGTGAAACGGTTGAGCGTCAGAGAGTAGGGCGCCAAAGCCGTCTCGCTAAAGAATCGACCCGGGTTGAAGCTGTCATAACTCGTGAGTTGGTTAGTAAAACTTTGGCCTTCCACGATGACCCGTTGCCCTTGATATTTGAATCCTGTTCCCAGCCCCACTGCCACCAAAATTCCCACCAGGGCAAAGTGGAACACCAAGTTTGCTGTTTCCCTCAAATATCCACGCTCCCCCGCGGCGCCATCGGATTGCTCCAGTGTGCGATACCCGGAGGATTTCAACACCTGTGCTGCGCGCGCTCGCAACACTGCGGGGTCGCCAGAGAGCGTTTCTGAGTGAAAATGCTCCAGTCGTTGCAAATTTCGAGGTGTCGCTGGGGGTGGTTGGCGCAGCGCTTTGAGGTGATGGTTCGTCCGCGGCAAAATGCACCCGATCAGGGAAATGAAGAGCAACAAATAGATCGAGGAAAACCACACCGAAGAAAAAGTGTCAAAAAGCTGAAGTGAATCAAGAACAGCGAAAAGGTCGGGATCTTCGCGTTTGAATTGGATAACCCCGTTGGGGTTGCTCGAGCGCTGGGGCACTAACGAACCGGGGATTGCTGCCAACGCCAGCAACAACAGCAACACCAGAGCCGTTCGCATGCTGGTGAGTTGGCGCCAGAAGAATCTTCCCCACCCAGAAAGGCCCAAACGCGGCTGTTCTATCTGGCGCTCAGGTTCACTGTCGTGAAAATCAGAGGGGCGTAGTGGTTCCACCGATCACCGCCTGCAGGCTCGACATCCACATTTGCCAGACACCCGAGACCATGGCAGCCCCAATGGCCATGAGCATCACTCCGCCGGTGATGTTGATGGCACGGATGTGGCGTTTCAACCACGAAACCCCACCGGTCACCCAACTAAAGCCCAAGGCAATCAGCAAGAAGGGGACACCCAATCCGAGGCAGTATGCCGTGGCCAAAATTACGGCTCGTGGGACATCCCCCACGGTCAGAGCCAAGGTATTGATGGCCACCAATGTGGGCCCAATACAGGGTGCCCAGCCCAACCCAAACACCATTCCCAACAACGGTGCTCCCACAAATCCGCTTGTTCCAGCAAGGGGAAGAGTCACCGCCCGCTGCAAGAAAGACACCTGGCCGATGAATACGAAACCCATCAGAATGACCAGCAACCCCGCAACCCGAATGATGACGTCGATCCAACCGATCAGTAATGCCCCGAGAGAGGCAAAGGCGATGGAGAAACTGATGAACACGGTCGAAAAACCTGCAATAAACAGCAGCACACCGATGACCAGCCGTCTCGTTGGTCGCTTGGTTTCCACCCCGCCTCGAAACCCACTGACGTAGCCGAGGTAGCCGGGAACCAGGGGGAGGACGCAGGGGGAGGCAAAGGCGAGGAAACCAGCAGCCAGGGCAAGAGGTAACGCGGCAAGGAGCGGACCAGAAAAGACAATCTCTCCCACGCTGCCCATTTAGAGACCTTCTGCCAAAACATCATCGATCATGCCCCGCAGGATCCCTGGCTCGCTCAACAGACCAGAAATTCGCGTCGCAACGCGCCCTTGACTATCGACGACAAGCGTTGTGGGAACAGCATTGGGAGATACCTCCCCCGAGAAAGCAAGTCGGACATCCCCGGAATTAACATCCATGATCGAGGGGTAGGTCACACCGAATTCCTGCGAAAACGCCAGGGCTGTAGGTGCTTGGTCAAGAATGTTGATGCCCACAAAAACCACATCTCGGTCCTGGTACTCCTGCGAAATTTCTTCCAAATCGTGGGCTTCTAGCCGGCACGGTGGACACCCGGCATACCAAAAATTGACCACCAGCACCGAACCCGCATACTCACCCGAGGCGAATATGCCGCCGCTATCGAGCTCGCCTCCAAAGGTGACAGGTTCACTTCTCGACTCCGGTGCAATCACCGTTATGGCGCCATCACCGGAGATGTAGTTTTGGCCGCTGCCCGAACGGTACTGCTCGGCGAGGGCGTCTGCCCCGGACGTGCACGCAGTGAGGATCAGGGCAAGGGCGAGGATTCCGGCTGCAGCAGGCGCCTTCACCTACACAGCCCCCAAATCGATGGCGTCTTCCAAAAGATCTGCTGCCGGCTCCCGGTAGCTTTCTTCCCTCCATTTTTCGCCGACCTTTTTAATGGTGGTGATGCTGGAGAGTGAGCATCGACGGTGATGAGGCAAGTGGGGCAGGGGAATGCCGGCAACAGCGCGATGAAGAATCCAAATAGCCACTTGGTGGGTGACTAAGACCACTTCGCCCTTGTCGACAGAGTTTCTTGCATCCTCAGCCACCTCGAGCATCCGAGCGGCAATCTCTCGATAGGGCTCTCCCCAGCTTGGCCGCCATGGGTTGTAGAGCATTTTCCATACCGCCGGGTCAGAAACGATTCGTTTCAGATTAAGCGTGGTGCCCTGGAAATCGTTGAGGCCTTCCGTGAGGCGCTCATCAATATCGATAGGCACGCCCGTTGCCACAGACAACGGAGTAGCTGACTCCACAGCCCGCTGAAGCGGACTGGAGAGGATGCGCTCCACGGGTCGGGTCGCCAAAACTGTCGAGGCCCTGCCTGCCATTTCTTGCCCCCGAGCAGACAGCCCAAAGCCCTCCAAGCGTCCATACAGAATTCCCTCGGGGTTATGAACTTCCCCGTGGCGGACAAAGTGAAGAAGGTCTGCGGGCACTCCCTTATTCTACGAGGCTCGCCCGGGCGGAAGCTGGTGCTGGCGATAGACTCGGTTCTCATGACCTCACGAACTCGAATTAGCGACCTGCCTGCAACAACCGATGGATCGACCGTCGTAGTCGGAGGGTTCGTGGAGACGGTCCGAGATCAAAAAAAGGTGCAATTTATCATCCTCCGCGATGAAACGGGCTCGGTGCAATTAGTGAACCCAGCACTGCGGGCTGAGGACGAAGACGCGGCTGCTCAACCCGATCGTCGAGAACTGACCGACTCAATTTCTGCACTCACCGGTGGCACCTTTGTCCTCGCTGAGGGTGCCTTGAAGCTCGATGAGCGGGTAAAATTGGGTGGCCTCGAGGTCAAAATTGCCTCCCTTGAGTTGGCGGGGGTCGCCGAACAAGAGCCTCCTATCGCGGAGGACTCTTCTGTCGACAAACGAATGGACTGGCGCTTCCTTGACTTGCGCAGGCCTGAGGCAAACCTTATTTTCCGTGCCCAAACGGCCTTCGAGCACGGCATGCGTGGCTGGTGGGTCGGTAACGACTGGATCGAAATCCACACCCCCAAACTGATGGCCAGCGCTAGTGAATCCCGCGCCGAGTTGTTTGAGGTGGAGTATTTCGACACCACCGCTTACCTGGCCCAGAGCCCTCAGTTGTTCAAGCAAATGGCTCAGCCCGCGGGCTTCGGCGCCGTGTTCGAGATTGCCCCCGCTTTCCGGGCAGATCCGTCTTTCACCGCCCGTCACGCCACAGAATTCACCAGTGTCGATGCCGAAATGAGTTGGGTGGAATCCCACCACGACGTGATGGCCATGCACGAAAGTGTGTTGCGAGCGGGGTTAGCGGAAGTATCCGCCCGCTACGGTGACGCGATCACCCAACAACTCGAGGTCGACATCTCCATTCCAGATGCTGAGTTCCCGAAGGTGACTCTTGCCCAAGCCAGGGAGATAGTTTCTGGAACCGGATACGAGATTCCCCGCGCTGATGGGGATCTCGATCCTGAAGCAGAACGAAGACTGTGTGCGCATATCGAGGAAACCACCGGGCATCCCTTTGTGTTTGTCACCGACTACGACAGCTCCATCCGCCCGTTTTATCACATGCGTCACGATGACAATCCAGCGCTGACCAAGTCTTACGACCTGCTGTATCGGGGAACAGAAATTTCCACGGGAGCACAACGCGAGCATCGAATCGACGTTCTGGTGGCACAGGCCACAGAGCGGGGAATGGACCTTGAAGAGCTCCGCAGCTACCTCGACTTCTTCCGCCACGGCGTGCCACCACACGGTGGTTTTGGCATGGGTCTTGCCCGGGTCATGATGCTGATGCTGAACCAGTCCAGTATTCGCGAGACCACGTTTCTCTTCAGAGGCCCCAACCGCCTGACTCCCTAGCGAATACGGTCGACCCTCCACCCCAGGGTGGATTCGATCGTCGCGGTGATGTCTTGTGCCACGCCTTCCAGAATCATGCTGTCCTCGTGATGACAATCGAGGGTGAGCGGCAAATCTTCGCCAAACTTAGGCACCTCAATGGAGAGGACCACTCCCTGAGGAAGGGCGAGGGTTACCTCGGAGGGGTCATCAATGACCCACGGGGCGGAAAGGGTGTTCGAGAGCACGTCCAGTGCTTCTGCTTTCGAGAGGTGAACGGACGTGACCAGGGTGAGGGTTGCCATGGAGACTATTTTCCTTGACTCCGGCACTTGCTGGAGCAGTAGAGAACGTTCTCCCAGTCGCGTTCCCACTTCTTGCGCCATTCAAAGTCCCGACCGCACGACTCACACGTTTTGGGCGGGAAGCCATTCTTTGTTTGTGCAACTCGCATCATGGCGCACTGCGTCCTGGTTATCGCGAGCTAATCGATTGGAATTTTCTTATGGAGAGCGGCACAAAGATTGCCAACATGACCGCCATACCCATTAACACTGTGGCAATCGGGTTCTGAGCTGTCCAGGTATCCCCCGCGGGAATACCCGGGGGAACGTTGCCAAAGAGCTCCCTCGCTGCTTGAACGAGCGCTGATACCGGATTCCATTCGGCAAACACTCGCAAGGGGGTGGGAAGAGTATCGGAGGGAACAAAAGCGTTGGAAATGAAGGTGAGGGGAAACAAAATCAAGAACGAGACGTTGTTGATCACTTCAGGGCTTCGAACACTCATCCCGATGAACGCCATCACCCAGGAGAACGAATAAGCAAAGAGAAGAAGCAACACCACAGCAAACAGAGCCTCCGTGGGGCTGGAGCGGATTCGCCAGCCCACAATGAACCCGGTCAGCATCATGACGGCCATGGAGCTCGCGTTGATCAGCATGTCTCCGTTCGTGCGCCCCACCAAGACGGCAGCGGGGCTCATCGGGAGGGTGCGGAACCTGTCGATAATCCCGTCTTTCAGATCCTGCGCCATCGCAGAGCCCGAGTAGGTCGAGCCAAACACCACGGTTTGAGCAAAAATTCCCGCCATCAGGAACTCCACATACGAGCTGCCGGGGATATCAATCACGCCGCCATAAACATAGGTAAACAGCAACACAAACATGATGGGTTGAATCAGGGTGAAGACCAAAATGTCGGGAACCCGCTTGATTTTAAGCAGGTTTCGCTTGGTGGTCACCCAGCCGTCAGAAAGGAACCGAGACAGTGGGGTTCCCGGAGGACTCGTAACCTGACTCATGCTGTGACCTCTTCCACTGCGTGACCGGTGAGTTGGAGGAAAACATCATCCAGCGTGGGCCGGCGCATTCCTGCATCGTTGAGTTCGACACCCGCATCCGCCAGGTCTTTCAAGAGTGCTTGAAGAGTCTTTGCAGCATTGTCGACGGGCCCAACCAACGTGCGCTCATCCGCTGCGAAAGTAATGTCACCATTCACATGGCGCTCGAGGACAGAGATTGCGGCACCTCGATCGTTAAGGTTGCTAATCGTAATTTCCACGCGCTGACCTCCGACCAACAGCTTCAATTCGTCGCTTGTCCCTTGGGCAATCACCTTGCCTTCATCAATCACAGCGATGTTGTCCGCCAATTGGTCGGCTTCTTCCAGGTACTGGGTAGTGAGAAGGACGGTCGTTCCTTCCCCCACCAGCTTCTTAATGACATCCCACAGGGCCAGGCGGCTTCTGGGGTCAAGACCCGTCGTTGGTTCATCAAGAAACAGCACCGGTGGATTCACCACCAGAGCACCCGCTAAGTCAATGCGACGTCGCATTCCCCCAGAAAAACCCTTCACCACTCGATCCCCGGCTTCCACCAGGTCGAACATGTCAATGAGCTCTCGTGCTCTGGCCTTCGATGCTGCAGGACTCAGGTGATAGAGCCTGCCCACCATGTCGAGGTTTTCAAAGCCCGTCAGGTTTTCATCCACCGCCGCATATTGCCCACTCACGCCGATCATGCGCCGAATCTGTTCGGGGTGTTCTAAAACATCGATTCCGTCAATTCGTGCGAGGCCTGAATCCGGGGAGGTGAGGGTCGTCAACACCTTCACCGTGGTGGTCTTTCCGGCGCCGTTGGGACCCAGGAGTGCTTGAACACTGCCCTTGGGAACACTGAGGGAGAGCCCATCCAGAGCGGTGACGGTCTTTTTTCCGGCTTGATATGTCTTGACGAGGTTTTGGGCCTCAATAAATGCTGCGGTCACGCGATGTCCTTTTCTGGCCAAATCTTGCTTAACGCTAGCCCACCACGCCTGGCGGGAAGGTGTCAGCAAGCGCTGAATCAATCCCCCACAATAGGAACTATGTCCACCCCCCTCATCGGTCTCACCACCTATCTGACACCTGGTCAGATGACCATCTACGACGGCGAACTCGCGGTGCTTCCTGCCCAATATGTGGAAGCAATCACTCGGGCCGGTGGGATTGCGCTGCTGTTGCCCCCGCAGCGTGTCACTGACTCAGCAGCAGCCAGCATCATCGGCCGCCTCGACGGTTTACTGGTCACAGGAGGTGCCGATATCAATCCGGCCCGGTATGGGCAGGACAAAAACCCCCACACCCAAGATTCCGAGGATCTCCGAGATGGCTTTGAGGATGCACTTCTCACCCAGGCCCTGAAGGCCGGGCTTCCTGTCCTCGGGATCTGTCGTGGCGCACAAATGCTGAATGTCCATTTGGGCGGCACCCTCCACCAGCACCTGCCCGAGGTGGTCGGCCATGACCGCTATCGCGTGGGCGATGGGGTGTTTCACCCAGAAGAGATGACCCTCACCGAAGGCACCCGTTTACACGAGCTCTTCGGAGGCGATGCCACCGTCCGCGGCCACGTGTATCACCATCAAGCTATCGACACGGTGGCCCCATCACTTCGGGTAAGCGCACACGGCTTCGACGGAACAATTCAAGGTGTTGAACGACCCGGCGACGGCTTTTGCGTCGCTGTTCAATGGCACCCCGAAGAAAATCTTTCGGACATTCGAGTGTTTAGCGGCCTCATCGAGGCCGCCTCCCTCTCGTAACTAGATCGTGGAGACGTCAATCACGAAGCGGTAGCGCACATCGCTTTCCACCACGCGATCCCACGACGTATTCAGGTAATCCGCGCTAATCACTTCCACGTCAGAGACGATGTTGTGCTCGGCTGA
>Ga0222664_1000299_pt1 | contig 33959 bp, 49 predicted proteins | sample AntAcemetagen604_FD_181147 | JGI IMG/M metagenome (GOLD analysis project Ga0222664, IMG submission 181147) | Saline water microbial communities from Ace Lake, Antarctica - #604 | ecosystem: Environmental > Aquatic > Non-marine Saline and Alkaline > Saline | place: Antarctica: Ace Lake... | reverse complement strand
ACTCGTTGTCTGTTGCCTCGACAATTGCCTTAAAAATAGCCGGTATTAAACGATCAACAGCCTCAATCGCTACTACTTCGCCAAATGCCATGAATTCTTTTTTCAGTTCTTCGTTCGCCATGCTAGTACCCTTCCTCTAATTTTTTTACGCGTCTTATTAAAAATTTTATATTATCATCTATAAGATCAGTATACCGTTTTTGGTCCTCTTTCGACCAGCCACTGTGGGCATTACTTTCAATCCGGTCTCTGATCTTTTCAATAACGACGCCTTGTTTATTGACTTCACGAGTCATAGCATCTATACGTTCAAGGGTGATCCGGTTATTCGTGTCATTCTGGTGAACCAATCCGTAAGCACCTACAATAGCGGACACACATAGCGCTGCTAGAATTGAGCCAATATTCCGGTTTAGCATTTCAACTGGTGAATGTTCTGTCATGTAAGATTGTTCGGCGTATTTCTACAGAAGTTCAGCTTCTCGATCAAAAAGAGTCGAGTCGTCGTTAACCACTGGTTTTCTTTTATCTTCTGTGTAGAATTCTCCGTGAGGCGTTTGAACAACAGTCTTGTAAGTGCCTTCTGAGAATTCGTTCTTGTAAACTATGGGTTGTGGTTTATGGATTTTATATAGAATCCAAATACAGAGAACAACTGAAACAGTGCTCATAAATACATGAAATATTACAATACTTCCCATTCTGCCCTCTTAATGCTAACTAACTGAGCACCCCAAAACCTTCCATCTTTGTAGTAGAAATCCCGTCGAGTGCCCTCATACCTGAAGCCCATTTTCATGAACATCTGATATGCTGGATTGCTCTCGAGAGTCTCTCCCCAAACCTGATGTAGGTTCAATCCACCGAATGCAAAGTCTAAAAGTGTTGCTAATCCCATTCTAGCATATCCTTGCCGCTGCTCGGATCTTTTTATCCACAGCGAAAATTCCGCCCTACGATTAACACTGTCAATTGAGGTTAAACCACATACACCTAAAAAATCACCATTCTTCTTGGCAATCTCAAACATGGATATAGTGGTATCCAAGCGCTGCCTTTCATACCAAGCTTTCTGGTCATTCCCATCTATTAAACCAGTTTGACGGCACCATCTACGCACATCAGGCTGGTTTCGCTCTTCTCTGTATATCTCTAGATTGTCAGGATCGAGCGGCCTCAAATAAACCCCTCGCCGATAATCAATCATCTTTTTTATCGCCAAATAATAACTTAGTTACCATCTGATATGTGGTGAAAGCTGTCATTTGTTGTCCCGGTTCGAACCCCGTGAGCTGTTTGAAGTTTTCGCGGAATTGGTCGTTGGCTTTGTTGGCCTCGAAGCGGACTTTTTCGATGTGATCGGCGGCTTCCTCAAGGGAGTTACAGACGATATTTTCTGGGGTTTCTGACATTCTTTTTCCTTTCTAAATGCTGATGCCATCGGCGACATCGGCGGCTTGCCCTCTAACTTGGAGCTGCCATCATTAATTGAACTCAATATTTCTGAAAAACTTGGATATAAAGTAGGTAACTCATCAATAATGTTCCAGTTAATGAACCACGATCTGCAAAATATCATGTAACACTTAGCTGTTTCCTGGATAAATATATTGATCTTTTCTTCGTCGCCCACAAATCGACCACGAGTAGGATAGCCTTCCAACTTAAAATATTTATTATTATTAATCATGTTGATAAATTTCTGACCCTCAGTCCACAAGCTATCCACATTGTAGGAAGGATTTTTCAACAATAAATCACAAGCCGCGATACATCCAGCTAAACTTGCTACTTCACCTGCATAGGTTGAACTAACAAAATATCGCTGGTCATTCATTATCTCTCTTTTACCACCCACAGCTGCTAACGGCATTCCACCTGCCATAGCTTTGCCAAGTACGATCAGATCAGGAATGATATTTGTGTAACTGGCTACGGAATGCTTTTTAAATCTGAACCCCGTAATGATCTCATCAAATATGAGCAAGGCTCCCGTCTCATCACATTTAGCTCGCAGCTTTTTAAGGTACTCGATCCGTTCAGCGCTATAGTCAGTGACGACTGGTTCAATAATGACTGCGGCTGCTAATTCTATTAAATCTTCATTGCCTGTTAAAGGTAAAATTCCATAGTCTATCGGAACGCCACCTGCTGGTGATAACATTGAAATAAATTGATCGCTATGACCATGATAACCGTCACTTAATATCAACCATTTCGGTGCATTTCCCCGTGATGCCTCGGACACAACCATGTCACGAACAGAGGTTTCGTGTAATCCGGATGATGGGCTTCTGAGTTCTTCTCGCCACATGTCTGACACGGCTTTTGTATGATTGTTCCAGTATCTTTTGCTATTCTCACTGCTTGATAGACTTTCGCTTTCCCGTTGATTTTGTTCTTCTCGTATCTTATTTTTGAGTGCTTTTTTTCCGCTGCTATCCCTTTCGTTGTCTTTGAGTATTTCCTTTGAGCTATTCTTTTGATTTCCCTGATTTTCGGAGAGGCTTGAAACATCTTGATGCATACTTTGCATTGTTTTCTTCTCAAGTTCGTCTTTTTGTCTCTCATGTGAAATTCTGTCAAAGATTTTTCTTTCGAGCATTTCGTGCAAATGCGTGTTTCCATTTTGAACTCCATGATGATTTCTCGCAATGCGAATGGCTGCCATACAAGCTTCTGAACCAGTCTTCAAGAATTTAAAGCAATCCACAAAAAAGAATATTTCTTTTAATTTCTCTGCAGCTTCAACTTCATAGAATGTGGGAAGTGAATGACATATACCGTCGTTGAGGCTTTTTGATATGGCGTTGTTGATATATTTGTTATTCCAACCAAAGAAACCAGCACCCAAGCCGCCAACAAAATCAACATAGCTCTGACCTCTACCGTCAAATACTTTTGCACCATTACCTCGCTTTATATGACTAGGATGTAGCCCAGATATATAACAATCAGGATGCTTCGAATTGGTCAAAGCACCTTGAGCTATAGCGTTTCTTGATCTATGTAGAATATCATTCATAACCTGAAAACCCGATCATATTTATTTTTAGCAAGTTTCATTTTCTTTTCCAGAACTTCATCGTAAGCACGAACGAATGTAAGATCGTCCTGAGTATCCACCGATATTTTTAAAGTAGAAAAATCTACGTATCCAACAAATCCTGCTGTGCGAGCCCAACTCGGAGTATTCGATCTAATATATGTAGTCACATGCTCACGGTCCATAGGATCTGTAGCATTCTCATGGCACCATTCGAGTAGTTTTGAGCTGATCACTTCAACATCCCAACCATCAGGATGCGTTCGGCACGCTTCATCTACATTGGAAACGTAATCGTATTTGTAATTACACGCAGCTACTATATGCTTTGAAATAACAAAACTGGGAATCAAAGGACAATCGCCCGTGATTCGTACATAATAATCAGCTTTATACTGTTGAGACATCAAATGATACCTGGACAACACATCTTCTTCAGGACCTTCAAAGATATTCGCGCGGTTACCATATTGCCTTTTTATAGGATCGCCTGTAGGAGTAAGAACCACCGTGTCACAGATGATATTTGAACCCTCTTTATTGGTTATATAATCACAAGATCTATGACAACTCTTGATAGTCCGCTCAAGCATATACTGACCGGATATCTTCATCATACTTTTACCAGGCAAGCGCTCACTGGTTGAACGTGCTTGTATGCCAATTATTACTTTGTTCAAACCCAAAACCTTTCATAGATACGTTTATGGGCCTTCAAAATATAATCTTTATTATCAACGTCACCACGCACAAAATTTTTCACTTCTGTGATGTATGCTGTATCCATGTCAGCAATATTCAATTTATGACCATTGATAGCACACTTCCACACTGGTGAATTATTATGTATTCCAGGTTTTTCCTTGGCTAGGCCAATTATATTAATACAATCCCAATACATTGTATCTTTGCCGGTTTTAAAATAATTGTAATAGGTCATTTTCTTTGAGTGATCGTGCCAGCTAGGTGCTTGCAAATGCTCATACTGGTTGACCATTCTAAATGGGATATCTCTGTAGATATTAAGAATATCATCGAGTTCAGATATATTCTGTGTTATAGGCTTTTCACATAAAACAGGTTTACCGTATTCCGCTATGGTTCTTAAATTATCAAAATGAGCTTCAGTAGAACTGCTCAGAATAAATTTATCTGAGTCAGGTAGCTTCGTCAAATCAGCGTCTTTGTCTACGCCTTTCCATGGCACACCAAGATAGTCTAGGATAGCGCCATAACGCTTTCCCATATTTCCCATACCGATAATGCTGATCATGCTAAACACCTTTGAACCAGCTCAATAATGTCGACCCTATTTAATTCTATATTCCAATTCGATGATTCAGTGACTCTCTCCAATTCATCGTGATAGATGTCTTCATGAATCTTTTCACCAGGTCGCATGCCGACTACATCTGCACTATAATTCAAACCAGTCTCATCGCTGATAATATCGAGTATATCCATTAAACCACAAGCGACCATAATATCCTTTCCCGGATACATGAGCCTTGATTCTGTATTTAGATTGCTCCAAAGGAAATCTGCTGCATCGTCTATATGCATCCAAAATCGTGTCATCTCAGGGTCAGTAATAGGGATTGGCTCATCATTCGCAAGCTTGTTCAAGATTACATGAAAGAAACTACCGCGACTTCCTAATATATTACCCCATCGGAAAACCGTCGCATCGCTTTTGTCAGCAAGATATTTCTCGCCTAACGCCTTGGCCATACCATAAGCATTGATTGGTTTCACAGCTTTGTCAGTAGATGTGAATATATATTTTGCACCTGATCGATGCGAGTACTTGTAAGTATGAACCACGCCTTGATAATTAGTTTTTACGCAGTTAGTTACATTATCTTCGCAAACTTCTATGTGCTTTGAAGCAGCAAAGTTCATAACGTAATCTGCTTTTTTAGGTAATTTCTCAGCCCAACCAAAATTCTGAACATCACCGATCACATAATTGAAATTAGGATACTGAGATCTGAGTTCTTTCTGCCTCAACTCACAACGCGATACAATCCATACCTGAGCATCTTTTGGAATAAGCTTACAAATAGCTTGACCCAATGTCCCGGTACCACCAAATATTACGATTTTCATGAGTCCCTACCTTTTGAACCAAACAAAAACATCTGACCTGGATCAACCATCTCAACTATTACACAAGCTTTTCTCTTTAAAAGGGTCGCAAGTAAATAATTAGCGTCGTCGGTGAGCTGAGGCTTTTTCTTGTTTTCTTTGATTTTGAGATATAAATAGGCATTGAGTGTTAACGAACACACAACAATAGGCAAGCAGATGAGCAATTCAATAGACATAATAACCAATAGACAAATTAAAATAAAAGATACTTTATTGTGGATAATATTCAGCTATTTTTCAAGCCTTTTTTTAATTAGTTTCCGTAGTATGGTATTTTTCTAGCTGAGCCATTAAGAGTTACAGTTATATATCCTACTACTTGACTTGGAACATCAGCGTTAGCACCGGGTGATGCTGTTGTAGCGGTGCCTGTATTAAGCTGGTGTGTTCTAGTCTCGCCACTGCCTCCAATACCTATTTCGCCTGTTGGAAAAATTTTTAATCTGGTTATCGGTGTAGTAGATACAGTATCGCCATTCTGAAATAAAAATTGAGTACCTGCGGTTCCGCTTCTCTCAACTATCATCTTTGCATTAGCAGTACTACTGTTTGCTATGGCGAATTCTATAGCTGTTCCGGTTCCACTTGATCCACTTTGGTTTTCTATTTTCATCTGAGTAGTAGTTGTAGTTTCATTCTGCGTTAAATGTAATTGAACATCTGGCGCAAGCTCACCGATTCCAACATCAGCAGCAAAGGATGAATCAGTTGTAACTATGATTGCCTTATCAAAGGTCGCGTCCTCATCAAAATCAGCTGTACCCTTAACATTGATAGTATCGCCGACCGCATCGCCTAGAGTAACGTTGCCGTCAAAGCTTACGGGATTCGCATAAGTAGTTGTAGCGTTAACAGTAAGCGTGTCGCCTGCTGCATTCCCCAATGTTGTGTTGCCATTAAATGTAGCTGCACCAGCCCCAGTTATCGCATCTATAGATAATGATTTTGTGCCATCAGTTAAACTTGCAATCAGATCTGAAAAGTTCGTGTTAACTTCAGTTCCGTCTGCCACTGTGCCATTTGTAAATGTATAGGTTACGCTTGGATTTGCCATTATTGCCCTCTAAAACTTGGTGTTGGTTGTATTATACTCGGTTGGCTCTCTCTTGGTCTAATATTGTTTAGTTGTTGTAAACCAAATTGGAATGAACCAATGGTACTAGGCTTCTGAAGAAGATTCCCAGTTTTTTGAAACATGTTTTTTCCCAGCTGAGAATTGGTAAGCAGACCTAATAATTGAGATCTACCTAATGCACCAGCCTGAGAGAATATATTAAACATTTCTTTAAGTGATCTACTAACATCTGTTTTCGACGTATTCAAAGGGCCAGGAAAACTGTTCAAATAAGTTTGCAGAGCTTTGGCTTTTTTAATGCCATTCTCGCCAAATATCAAATTAGCAGATTCTTTTGGTAATTTTCCAATAGATTTCACGAGATTGTTTTTATTCAGTTCACCTTTTAATGACGATTTTTCTAAGAAGTTTCCAATCTTAGATTCACGCATGACTTCAAAAATTTCTGGAAAAGCTTCTTTGACTTTTTTTATTCTACGCGGGTCATTTGTATCTAAAAGTTTATTAACTACATTTACTTCCTTAGTTTTTTCAAAGAAGTTCTCTAAGATCCTCTTTGGTGAACCAATGACAACTTTGCCGCGATCAACGAAAACGTTCTTTACATCGTCGGCAACGCTTTTATAAATAGCATCAGCTTCTTTAATTTCTTTAATAGCTAACATTGGATTGTCTAGCACACCTGCCAAAGATATAGTTTCCTCTAATCTTGAATCAGAAGTTTTTCTGTATATCTGTTTCAATGAACCAATTAAATTACCATTTTGACTCGATGAAGCCATTTTTCTAATGTTAGTTCTAAATTTAGTTATCTTGTCAATAGTATCTATCTGATCAGTTTTTGATAAAAGACTTTTTAATGCATTTGTAGCTTCGTCGTCTGCGAAGACATCGGCGAACTCATCTTTTATGGCTTTTATAATGCCTTCCGGCGGACTATCAATTTTTGCTTCTTTAAAAATCTTATCGTATTTATTGTAAATGTTCGCAGCTGGCTCAATTCTATCTGCAACAATTTCTTTAAAATCATTTGTAAGTTTCAGCCCTGCCTCAAAAGGGGATAATGTAGAAGCATCTTTCACTATTTCTTGTGCAGCTTTTTCCGCTGCATCGAAGTTTTTGGCAACATTTTTTCTTAAAGCCTGACCGGCTAAGGTCCCAGGATTCTCAGCTAACTGAGCTGTCAGCTTTTGAACCAACTGATTGTCTAGTAGTTGTCCAGCAACTGCTTCTCCACCTATTTCTTTTGTAGCGGCTATAATTTCTTCAGCAGCTTCTTTGGGTTTAACAATTCTACCTATCAATGAACCAATTTTATCGCCAAAAAACTTTAAACCTTTGCCAACTACTTTTCCTCCGACTCCCCCAATAAGGCCTAATTCGGTAGCATCAAGTACTTCTATTGGTTCAAAATCTTCTCTTACACCAGTAGCAAGACCAACGCCTTGCCTAACTGTTTCAGCAGCAGCAGCACCTGCAGCAGCGCCTGGGATACTGCCAAAAAATGTACCTACACCCGTGGCAACTGCTTCAGCTATATCACTTGCTAAATCTGGAATATCAAAGATATCAAACTTAGGCGAATCCAATTGAACATACTCAGGTTCTCCTGGTTTCTTTACTTCTATCTCACCGTCCACAATTCTTGAATCAAAGCCTTGCTTAGTTAAAAACTTCTGTGCTTGATCAGGACTATTTGAAATCAAGTTCTTGATAGCGAACCTATTTAGAAAACCTGCGCCACCTGGTGAAAGTCTTCCAGGATCTTTTCCAGGAGAATTCTCAGCAATGGTATCGTAAACCTTATTTCGTACCTCTGCTTTTTTAGGATGATCCGGAGTATCACGCACCGCTTTCCAAGCTTGCACTGCTTGCGGTTGTAATCCAAATTTTTGCATAGCTGCACCCGATCTTTTATCACCAGGGTTATCCGCTATAAAGTTTAATACTTTTTCTGTCTGCTTTAAATCAGGCATACTATTGTCCTAAAAAGGAATTAATCGCGTCTTCGTCTGTAGCTGCTGGCGGTGCAGCCTGTGCTCTTGGAATAATATTAGTTCCCGACAATGTGGTATTAGAATTTTGCTGTGTCGGAGTTCCACCAAATTTGGCTACATCAAACTGGATTGCTTCTGGCAATACTTGCAACGGATCTAACAGCGTTAATATTTCTGTACGATTTAAAGTTGTTTCTTGCGCTAAACTTCCAGCAAGCCTATCAGCTTCTTTTTCGATTATTTGCTTATTGGTCTCTTGCATGTCATCTGCAAATCTTACAAGCGCACGTCGCTCATTAGGTTCAATTGTTTGCCCAGTTAGACCTTTATTTATTAACGCCACACCTCGCTCTATCCACGCTGGGCTCGAACCAAGTTGTTTTAAATCTTCTGCTCTAATAGCGCCGACGTCACCAGATAATCTAAATATCCTACGTAAACCAATCTGATCAAGAACCGGGCTGTTCTCAGATAACAATCTTTTTACTTGATTACCAGCATCGAAACCAATCATAGCTTTGTTTACATTTTTATGAGTAGTAAAATCCCTAGTTGCGTTAGCTACTTTTTCTTTTTCCTCTTGGCTCTTGTCTTCAAGTCTAATACCTTGAGATCTGCTTATTGCTGCCTGATTTTTGCTTGCAAGAGCTGCAGATTTCGCGCCCTGAGGTGATTGAGCAAACACAGGTGCCCCTGATTCATCAGCACCTATTTGTCTAAAACCAGGCGCTTGCTCCCTGCTTAACGCAAACCCTTTGGCAGCTAATTCTTGCTGTAACAGAGGAGTAGCTAAACCTGTTTGCCGAGCTTTTGACTCTGCAAGTTTAATATTTTCATCCTCTTGCTGTGTTGCTAAAAGATCTATTTTCTGATCAGCTGCTCTAATACCATAAATACTAGACGCTACACCAAGTCCGGTTTTAATCAAATCTAGTAAAGATTCTTTTTTCTTCGCCGCTTGCGGTACAATTACTTGAGCCATTAGGCTACTCCCTGCTGTCTTCTAGCTTGCATCAACGCTGCTACTAGAGCTGGTTCATATTCTTGCCTTTGTTCTGCTGGCAATTCTCTTGCAGCCATTCTAGCTTGCTCGAGTTGTTGCAAAGGATTCGGAGCTTGAATAGTTGGTGCTGCGCCACCTTGTGACATGCGTTGTGCTGCATTTAAGGTACCTACTTGCACAGGTGCCTTATCAGGTTCTAATAAATTTCCAGCAGCACCACCCAAAGCACCGCCTGCAGAAGCGCCGCCTATTGCGCCGGCAGGTCCGCCACCGCCAGCAAAGCCAACTACGCCGCCCGCTACGGCACCACCTATCTGGAGTAGTTGACCAATACCGCTTGGTTTTCGTTGTAAACTAGGTGTTGTTACAGTCGCCATAATAAATCCTTAATTAAAACCAATCATCCTATTTAAAATTTAAACGCTTTACCTATCTCACCAAAAAAGGTATCCACAGAACCTTTCTTAGAGTTCTCCTTAAAAACTTTCTCAGCAGTATCTAAATTCGCATTATTAATTCGAAGTTCTTCGCCAAACTGCGTTTCAAACTGAATTACTGCTTGATCAAAGTTTTCATTATATTGCCTAAAAGACTCATCAAAGGTTTTTTTAAATTGTGCGGTTTGAGCATCAAACTGTTTTGTAAATTGTTCTGACTGCTGCCCCCTACCAAGTGCTGCTTGACTAGCCGCAAAATCTTGCGCTGTCCCTCGTTCCTGACTCTGAAACTCGCGACCTAATTTAGCTTGTTCAGCTGCAAAACCTTGACTAGCAGCGCGTTCACTTGTCTGAAATGCTCTGCCTGCTTTAATCTCGTCTTTTCTTGACTTATCAGTTGACTCAGCTAAATCAATAGCTTCTGCCCTGCGACCGAATTCTTGTGATCCCTCGCGCTGAGCTTGCTGCTCTAATTTAACTGCAGCACCAGAAGTACCTTGGCCCAGAGCTGCAAACCTACGCTTTAAAGCATTTTGGCGACCTTGAGTTTGCTTGTTCACATCCTGCTTGGCTCTTTGCCGTAAAAACTCAAATTTTTCTGCCATTATCTGATCCCTTTAACATTATAACTGAAACGCATACCTAAAACTTTGAACTTCTGATTCACCGCGTTTTGATTTGAAAATTTAAACTGTATTCGCTTACCTCTAATAGGCGCAACAAATACTTTTGATTCATCGTCACCTTGTCCGGCTGACCAATTGTCGTTACCCCAAACCCCTGTATTCCATAAGGTGCCACCTGGATCTAAGTCAACATTATACTGGTTACCACTACCTAAATCACTATCGGTTCGTGCATTCAGATTCATCTTATAACCGCCAGATAACTCATAGAATATCTGAGCATCACGATAATCTTTAAATACATTCTCATCGCCATCAAAACCAGATAACTCTTTTGTCCAATAATAACTGTCTATTGCAACACTATCATCGTTATAAGTCGTGGTATTTAGCTCGTAAACGAACCCATTATCTATACTACTTTGTGAATATAATTTACCGTCTAGCTCAGCGAAGTTATAAGCACTTATTCCAGTCCATGGCACCCAGCTAGGATCCTGCTTTTTGAGCCTTCCATAAGAGAAATCAAATACATATATTCGGTTATTAGTTGTCTGGGATACACCATAAGGCAAAGTCATATAAGCTTTGTTCTCAAAAACAAAACTCGAAATACCCTCAACTGCACCCTCATTAACCAATATCATATCTGGCTCAACAGCCTGAGATTGCATCTCGCTGCCAACAGCACTATTCGTTAATATTGAAGCTGAAGGAGAAACAGTCTGACCTTGGATCGCTGAGAATCCTACAAACTTACCAGCGCTAATCGCTGGAAACATAACCTTGTTCTCATAGCTAAATGGGCCTAGCGGTGACCTACAACCATAAGTAGCCCGCACTCTAAGTACGCGCCATTCTGAAGGTGTAGTTGAACCCATGTAAATTATCCAAGGATTCTGCTCGCAAAACACCATGAGCGAGTTATCGTAGACAGCAAATGCTTTTGGTTTATCGCCTGAGTTATCACCCAACCTCAAAAAGCTTGTAGCCTTGACCACATATGGATTGCCAATCTCAGAATATTTTATCAAGTGATCAGCAGGATCAATAAAGAATAATCTCGATCCATGATAAACAATCGATGAATAGTTAGGCGGCACACCATTATCATCCGGTGCGGCTACGCCTAAACTACTATCGGATATCGCGTCATCGTAAGTAGTCGTTGTATTATCTGAGATTGTTGCAAGTCTCAGGAAAGTTGAACCACTGGTAACTGTTCTATATAGATTTCTTGTATCTACACCGAAACTTTGAGCCATTACCGGCAAAGATGTTAACGCCGCGTTTTCACTATCTGCAGTAAAAGTACCCAGAGTCGTGTAATCGGACTCAACCAAATTCGTATTGACATTCGTGATCGCATAACTGAATTCACCCGTTAGTGCTGAACCCGTTGCGGCTGTAGCGATTGAAGCTGTTGCGCTCGCAGTGTAAACCCCATGTCTAGTGAACTCATCACCAGAACCGCCATACTTATATGGAACACTCCCGCCGTTTCCGTAGAATGCGTGGTTCTCATATTCTGCTGAATAAACTCTAGTAGCTGCTGTAAATACAGACTGAGCACTGGCTTGGGTCGTAAAACTAGTACCGTTATATGTATACATCGAACCATTCCACCATGCAGTCATGGTTTGGGTTCCAGCATCGTCATGTCTAGTATAAATTCCTTGAGCAGCAAATGAACCAACGGTTGTGGTATTCATTTTCGAAGAACCACCACGGGTCTCAACCGCACCATCAGTGAATATCACATTCAAGCAATCAGGTGACTGATTCTCTGGAATAGTCGATTTCTCAAACTTATTATTTAATCCACCATCAAACATCATTCTGCTTTTAGATGGATATCTTTTTCCAGTTCTAGATTTCATCGGTTGTACCATATTCCTTGTCTAGATGGAAGATAGGTTTGATCTCGAACTACACTATAAGAGTCAGCAGACTTACTTTTCATTATTTCACGTTTTATACGCATAAGCGATCTGTTCCATAAATTCAAATGGTAACTCGCCATCTTATCATTCTGTTCCTTGGCATACATAAGAGACATTATATAATCGACAATGAATATGTGGTACTGAGTAGGAACCGACAAAGTTGAAGTTGCCGTTAAAAGAGATGGCTGATCAAAAGTAAATACTTTTATTATTTCACCTGTTATATCAGGTGTTGGAAATAAGATTATTTCTCTGTCCCATATCGCATAACCACCCGGCCTACCTTGAGGCTCGGTGATTGAATTTTTCGGATCATGAATTAACTCTCGTCTGATCAATTTGATACCGTTATATTCTATCCGTCGAATTGCATTCGCATTGGTTGGATATGCCAACTCACGGGTTCCGCTAGTAGAAGTAGATTGGTAAGTATTCTCGATACCCCTGGCTTCAGTTGCAATTTCACTCTCAGCTTGGTAAATACCACCATACAAGAATTCATCACTAAAAAAACTATCGCCAACAGCATTGTACCGTTGCCTTACCATAGTTAACATCTCAGCTGGCGTCATACATCGCTCCAATCAGTTGATGGTTTAGCTACTCCGCTAAAATCATCACTAGGTTTAGACACAGAAGAATAATCCGTTTCCACTAGGTTCGCTAAATTAGTGTACCCAAGTATATTATACTGGTAACCAGCTGCATCCGTTAGGGATAAACTTGTAATGTCAGATGAGTAACTCACCGTATCGCTGTAACTTGTGGTGGCTTGTTTAGTGACGGCGTCTGTCAAAGTTATTGTTTCATCTAATACTTTGAAGATACTAAATTTACTATCACTGTTCGTAGACCAATTATCAGTCCCCCAAACCATTGTATTCCATACAGACGGCTCAGCGGGACCAAATACATTAATCGTATTTTCTATAGTGACTGTAAATGACGCCATCTATCACCCCATCGTAATTTCGGTGGTAACCTCTAGGCTATCACCTGCACCTTTGTTGATAACTGCTTCAGTATCCCTACTTAGCATTGTTCCGCCGGTGTTCGATGAGAATAGACCGTATTCCGCAATAGCTCCTGTACCACTACCAGCAGCAAAGGTTGCTTTTACTATATAAATCGTACCTGAGACAGATACTGTCCCTGTGTGCCTTGATAACTCGGTACCTAAGGCTGCATCCGTGTTCATTTCTGCAGTTGCATCAGTACCCATAGCTATGTAACCCATAGTGAAGGTAGATGCAGCAGCAGCAGCGGAATTAAGAAAAGAAGTTACAAAGGCTAAACCTGAGTTCGTGATCACATTCTTGCCCGACGCTTCATCTTTCAAATCACCGTTTGGGCCGTACAGTTTCATGAACCAACGTCCGACTATTTTAACTTCTCTTTTCTTTTCTACTGGGTAAGTAGTATCGTACATCTAACCCTCGCTTAAAGATTTTCACGTGCCTCGTCATCGATCATTTGATGAGCATGGTTGGCCTTAACATGTGCTTTCAAACCAGAAGAAGACTTGGCTACAAAACCACAAGCATTACATACATGCTCTTCGGTCTTTACGGCTTCTTTCTTCATAGCTTTAACATCTAAAATTGGTTCCAAAGAAAGAATCTTTTTAGACTCAGACGTCTGTAACCCGTTACTGCCTTTTTTCATTGCGAAATACTGCCCTAAAAATAGAACCGCATCATCCCGCCCCATCTCAATTGAACCCATTGATGGGATTGTAATAATCTCACCTTTGAACTTCTCAACATGATCATGCACATTTTTATTAATAACTCGTACTCTCATAAGACCTCAATATACTTAAATAAAATAAAACGAAATAAATTTAGTTACCGAAAACTGTAACATAGAAATCATCGCCACTAGTTACACCGGTTACACCGATATAGCCAGCATTAGCTGTTCCAGCTACGCCTTCATTGATTGAAATTGACCATGGTGCAGATGCCATGCTCTTTGGTGCTGCAGATACAAAAGCTACTCGGTTAAACCCAGTTGCTATCGCTTCAGTTCCAGCATCAGCTGTAATTTTTAATGCTCGTACGTTCAAGTTACCAAAAACTGTACGCTCTATCTCAGTGACTGTATAAGCCATTTCTTACTCCTAGAAAAGAATTTTCATTCCATCCGGTCCTTCGACCTTTGGATTAACACTTTGTTCTTTAAGATTATCGCACATTGAATACATTGCTATACAGTCTTTTAAGTCCATATATTTAAAACTATTCAAATTGCCATCTGGATAACTACCTAAACAACCGCCTTCAGAACAATTGATATAAATACCAGGTACATGCAAAGCCACCCAATCAAACCAACCCTTAAAATTCGCATAGGATTGCCATGTCGGTATCTTATTACCAAATACATCAACCAAAGGAACACAGTTCCCCATATTCTGATCATATTTACTATCCCAGCCATGGAACTTTCTATCGTACCCAAAACTGAAATCAGCTCCTGTAAAGATTATAGAGCCAGCGCCAAAGAAACCTTTGGAAATATATAAGCATCCACCAAGTACATTCCCGCCATTCGATACCAATGTATGAAACTTCTCAATCTCATCAACTCTCTTGATATACTCATCGCCTGGCACTGGTGCATTGAACCAATATATCTTGCCTTGCCATTTCTCTATTAACTTTGGACTCGTCCCTATGAACGCAATCAACGAGCGATTTTTTGTAAGATCCCAGTAGAATGACTCGTCCTTGAGTCCACCCTCTGAGACTTCTTCTACTGTAACATCACCAGCATCAAGTGTTACGTAATATTCTGGTTCCACTCCGCGGTCTTCAAAGAAATGAAAATTATGAAGACACGACACGAGAGGTATCCCATTCCGGTTCTTCAGTTCATCAGCATTATACTTCAAAGATGGCCCGCTGCCAGCAACGATCACAGGTCTATGTCTGTATTGCCCGAACAATTGTCCAAGACCGTTTTCTGAAAAAGGGCCGTGTGATTCATGATTCGATTTTATGTTCGCAATCCAAGTATCAAGCCAGTGAGTAATGGTTGTTTCATCATTACTACAAGCTTGTTGAAATAGACTATCCTTAGGAACCGGAGGCTGAAATATCAGATTCTGATACTCAACCACCATATTACGAGTTTTCATCACACGGCCTCAATACAAAATTAATATACAGAAATATACGCTAGACCACTTGCTGCTGATGCTATAGATTCCATCATCTGGCCTACAGTTTTACCTGCGTATCCAGTTGAATTAGATTTGGCAGCAAACTCGCCATTAGCAGCTAGAGCTAAAATAGCACCAGTTACACCTGAGTTGTCAGCTTCCATCTCAACGTTAACGAAGCCTTGCTCCATCAACCAACCATAAGCACCAGTTGTGATAGTCGCGTGCTTACAAACACCGATCATCATATCAACACCTGATACAGAACTAATAGTTACAGAGTAACCTGAAGTTGCTGAACTTGCATCAAGTACTGCTGCATAAGATGGTTGAATCTGCTCGCCACCTTCGTTGTAAACATATACATAAGTCTCGCCTTCGATAGTCGCACGAGTACCAACCTGTGGATCATTCGCCCCACGAGTTGCTGTTACTGCACTTACGCCCGCAAATACTACCGGGCCTGCTGAATTATAAGCCATATTAAAAACCTTATTTAATAAAATTCAAATATGAGAGTGAACAATTCCACTCCCATTCACACCCATTACTAGGTCAATGCTGACATCTTACCGTGAAGTCTGTTGTTAGTTGAACCTAACGCTCCCATCCATAAGAATCGCGACACTTTGACCTGTTGGTTGATCGGCTTCTGGAATGGCTCGAAAGTCATGTTTCTCTTAGGATGATAGAACAAACATAGATGATCAAGATTGAGCAAAAAGATGTGTCCAGTCGGGCAATGAGAATCATGAGTAAAGACGGAACCATTGAACATTAAAGAGGAAAATCCGCCTTTTGCCTCATCTTCGCTCATAAATCGCTGCTGTGGCTGAAGCAATGCATAGTAGTCATTATAGGTCGATCGAGTCCCAACTAGGTAGTCAGGATTCTCTGAATCTACAGTACAATCTTGGTATACAGCATTCAAAGTTGCCATAGTCAAAGTTGTCGTTGAAGAATCTACCTGTCCAGACCACCAGGCATTATCGGTCTGCGAGATTCCGCCCACGGTTTGATCAGTTGCAACGATGTCTCTTAAACCAACGATTGACTTAGAATCAGTTCCTGCAGAGAAAAGACCAGTACCAAGACTATCTTTTAATGTCTTCTCAGCGATCATGATCTTAGACTTAAGCAAGTTCAACTGAGCCTGCTCGCCGCTATTTTTCATTTCGTCTTCTTCAGTGATGGAAGCACCAGCATAAAGAGACTTCCAGTCATAAGCTGCAGCCGTAATATTATCGTTATCAGTTGTACTAAGAGTATCAGCACCTGAATACCAACCAGCAGCAGTAGTTGTTGCATAGTTTAATGGTGTTAAAATCTGAGTACCACCGCCTACGCTTTTATAAGAACCAGAGTTCTTCATTCTTCGTAGTAATGGATTTGAATCAAAAATATTGTCATGTAGCTTTTTTACAAAATACTTTTCAGTGATCGCATTAAGCTGGTCAAGTGCTAGTGCCATGTTTAAACCTCTTTAACTTAGTTTTTCTTGTTTAATTATAAAATCAGTAATTTGATCATAACTTGATTTGGAAAAATCTTGAGTTCTAGAGGTAGATCGACCGCCTGGTACGATGCCTGCTCGTTGATTTTCACCGTTCTCTTTTAACCACGCCTCTTTTTGTTGCTTACGGTCAATAGCTAACAACTGATCGTGATAAAAAGCTTTGAAAGCTGTCTTAAAACTACCCATGTTGTTTGCAGATTGAAAATGGATTACCTGCTGTTCTAAACTCATTCCCTCTTTATCAGGGTCTGTGTAATCGAAATCAATGCCCTTATACTCATCACGGGTTGATTGAATCTCTCTGAACAACTCTTCATCTTCTGATTTCTGCTCCGCTACCGTAGCATCATTCTGAGCGCGGTCGACGAACTTCTGCACTGACTGAAGCCTTTCATCAACAATCCCACCAAAAACCTCTTTGAGTTTATCGATATTTAAATCGCCTAAATTCTGAGGTTCTTCACCAGGTTCTTGACTTAAAGCATCACCACTTGGCAACGTTCCGTCTTTGTTTTGCCACGCATTTTCCCAGTGCTCTGCCCATTTAGGATTCTCTTTTGCATATTCTTCGAAGCGACCATACTTTTCAGACAACTCATCAGCCCGAGCGAACTTAGGTTCGTATTCAGTGACGCGTTGCTTGAACTCGGCCATGCTCTGAGAATAATTGTATCCCTGGCTTGCACGTTTCAAAATTGTGGATATATCTTCATCGATGTCTTTACCATTCGCTTTGTACTGAAGCTTATGAGTAAGTAAATCGTCTGGAGACTTAAATTGTAAAGCAAACTCAGCTGCTTTATCTTGCGCCTCTGGTTCGACGCTCTCGTTCGTTACATCACGAAGAACTGTTTCTTCACTCTGCCCGTTTACGGTTTCTTCACTGGCGATATCTTCTAATATCTCTTCGTTCGAAGCATGCATATTAAGCACCCGGCCTTAGAGGGGTTCCCTCAGGGTTTTGCATGGGTACCGCATTATCCTGCGGAGTTGCTGCAGCACTCTGATCAAACGCGTTAGTCATTGCCTCTTGGAACATAGCCAAAGAATTGCCCAACATCTCTTTCGATTGCGGGTTAATAGACTCAGCCTGATCCATAGCACCTAACAAAGTAGTCATTGAATCTGAAATACCTTTGATTAGATTAACTATCTCATTTTCGCCACCCGCCTCGTTTTGCTCGTTTCCAACCATCTCACCTTGAGGGTCAGCCGCCGCTACATTAGCTTCGTCAGCCATTATCATATCAACCTCCTTGTAATTGTTCTTGTTCCGCTAAAAGTGCTTTACGTTGCTCAAGCCGTTGTAGAACTTCATCCCTGTTTGGATACTCCAAAGCATCAAGGACTTCTTTCTCATCGACAATACCACGATCAAATAAAGCTAATATTTTGTTTTCTTTATCAGCCACTGCAAACGGTAAACTAGATCCAGTATTTACCTTCACATCAAACTTGCCTTTTACTAAAAGCTCTTTAATTTGATTGACTTCCACCAAGGTGCCAGCCTCATTAGGTCTATAATGAGTAATGCTAGCTAAATAAGATTCAGGCGTCTTACCTGGGTCCATGTGAATCTTAAAATACTCAGCATCGCCCTTGTCGTTAGTAATGCGCACTACTCTCGGTGCTGAATACTTCTCAAGGATCAATGGAGCGTACTGCTTTCCTACGTCACGGATGTAAGAGTCTAGATTTCTTTGCTTTTGTTTAATACGAGTTCGAGCTGCGTCCTGCAATTGCTCAATAGCACTCGCCGCTGTAACTGAACCAGGGGTCTGCCCACGTGATACATCTTGAGTACCAGCAAGGTTATTGAACCACTGTTCCATTCGGTCAATCATCTGCAAAGCAGACGGTGATATCTGAGCGCCCATCTCTCTGCGTGCTTCAGAACCAGGTTCTTTTTCAACCACGAGTCCCGTACGATTAACGAGATTCTCAGGATCTATCCCCGAATCAGTTGAAACCACCCATATAGGGTTGCCCATTAAATTAAGTATTTCTAACGAAGCGTTGACCAACTTATTGAAAGTACGCTGTGGACTCTCAAGCTGCTCGACTTCGGACACGCCGTAGAATTCTCTCGGCAATATGTAATTCAGATACTTGGAAAAAGGAAACTTGCCATGAGCATATGGGAGCTCACCTTCCCACAACAATATACCGTTAGCAATAACCACACGACGGCCACGAGGATACAGCTTCTTTTCAACCACCTTAGTTTGCGGCTTACCATCTTCACTGATGTCTCCCGTGTCTTCTAGCTCGTCCTCAGTATCTTGAGGCTTTAAATATGCTGTAATCATTAACGTTTTATCTGAATCAGTATCTTCATCGCCACCGAAAAATGATACATCCGGCATATCCCTATCTGTAGGAACTGTGCGAACTTTATAATCATTCAACGAAGTCTTTGAACTCTTTAAAACATCACGGACATCAGATTTGATCTCGTCACCGAACTCTGGGAATGACTTGCGTAATTTCTCAGTACTGACTGGCTCAGCCTTGATAAAGAACTCGCCCATATCATCATTGATCTGCTCAGCATCAGGATCAGGATATAAATAAAATGGATCTTCAGATTTGTATACTGCTGCTCCAACTCCATCTACAGTTGGATCATAATGAAGCGAACTGAACCCCTGGCCATATATATAACCATCTAAGATTACTTCAGTTACTCTCGCCAACCAGTCGTATGTATCCCAGTCATGCTCGGACATATGGTTCAGAACTTCTGCGAATTCTTGATCAGTAGGGTCTTCAGGTATGAAGGTAATCTTTGGTCTGACATCAGTTTGCAACGGTAAGCTCGACTGGATTGTCTGCCAGATCAAGTTGATGACCTCTTTCTGGCGGTGGCTTGGCATTTTTACGCCATCCCATTGATCGCCACGGAACATCTTATAATAATGCAACCAGTTTTTGTCGTACTTCTCACGATATCTTTTTGCTTTACGGAACAATTTCATCACATGACGCACAGTCTTTGCACTGGCTTCATCTTGATCCTGGTTTGCGCCGTCGTTTCCAATTCTCTGATCGTCCATGATCATATTTTATATTCCAACTTCTTCTTAAGTTCAGCATCGTGATGCTTATGAATATTCTCGATTGGTTCAGTACCAAGCTCTATAAGACCTTGACGCTTAGCTTCCTTAGCTGCCTGCCTAGGAGTTAAAGCTTTACCGAATGCCGGATTCCATTCCAGCTGGTTCCAATCTTTCTCACCCGAAAACGACTGAGTATATGCAATGTATCTTGTAGCTATACTATCGCATTTACTGCATTTTTCCTCAAGGTCAATATTCTTCACTGTCTTGGTTACTTCGAACTCATGCTTACAGCTGTTACATTCATATGGATAAATCACCAGTCGTATTCCTCTTGTAGTTGTCTTTTTAGTAGTTCATCCGAGGCGTGCAGCCTGGTATCAGTGGCACTCATGCCCGGCACTGTCGGTGCTCGCTTCAAATTCATCTTAGTCATCTTCAGATATAGACCCACATATCGAGCCGCGTCCATTGCGTGATCATGCTGCTTCACTGGTAGCCGATCCTTAATATCTTGATCTGGCTTGATGTTGTTGTCTTGTGGATAGTGGTAGATGCTGACTTCATCGGTAAAGTTCGGGGCGCAGTCACCAACCACCGCGAACATGTTCATGCTCATCAGCTCGTAAAGAGCATCGATACCAGAACGGATATCGTTATTAGCTTTAATAGCTGTAAGCCCTGCTTTGTTGAACTCAACAATATTCGCCGGGCTACTTGGATCGCATAAGAATCTTTGAACATCGAATAACCTCTTGATACGCCTAGCAGCTTCAACCATCTCACCGATAGTCTTACTGGTTGCGTAGAACTCATTGACAAGGAATACACCGTATTTTCTACAGACACCAAAAGTTAGAATAACCGCCGGGTTCGTGTAACCCCAATCCACGCCAGAAACATAATAAGGCTGAGCGTCATCAGGAACAGCTTCGATACTATGTAGATCCTGATCGTAAATGTCGTATACAAGGCCTTCAAGTTTATGAAACTCTCCACCGTAGATCATGTTGAATTGTCTTGGGTCCATTGTAGCACGCTTTTGCTCGTACTCTTTTTTAGGGAAGTATGGGTTCTCATCAGACCTAGCCTGTATCAGCTCTAGATGTTCTAAACAATTCGGATCTTTCTGCCGCTTACGTATGTAGTCAGCATAGATCCAGTTCAATGAATACGGTGAGGTTGTATATATAATCGGACATTCTTTGAATGACGATCGTGCTTGTAAATTCTGGTGGAAGTACAGTGGATAGATACCAGCCTCATCGCCCCAGATATGACGAACGTTAGTGATACCAACTACTGAGTTTGGATCGGTTGAGGTACGCATAAAGCATTTGCCACCACCATGCATCTCAAACATCTGGTCGCCTTTTTTGTATTCGCCACAACCCTCCATGATACTCAAGAAAGCTGGCAACGTAGCCTGCTGCATAATCTTATAACTAGGTGCGGTTATGATGAAACTATCGCTTGGATCAGAGAACCTATGCATGTAAAGCTTAGTTCTCCAAGCACCCACCGACGTCTTACCAAACTGAATACCGCACGCTAAGATTATCATTCTCTTTTCAGAGAACAGACAAGCCTGCTGCTTTAAAGAATGTGGCTTAAATCGTAATTGAGTTCCCGGGTCCATAGTCTCTCGTAGCTTCCGTGCCGTTAATCACATCTATGTGATGGAATTCCAGATAATCCTTTTCTGGAGCCAAACCGCGAAAATAACCAAAGTTATCTCCAATTTTTAATATGTCGTCTTTTGCTATCTTCTTTATAGCTACTAAACGACGATTGTGCAATAACCTCATTGATTCCTCTGACTTCAGAACTGAGTCTTCAGTCTTCTCAAGCGGCTTAGCTGTAGTCATCTTAATCTTCTTCACCATGTCAGCGAAGATGTTATAGCTAATTGCAAACTCACCACTGTCCGGTCGTCTTCTAATATCAAGCAAGTTCACATGCTTCTCAACCACGTTGTACTTAAACATCTCATTCGATAAACATATCTTGGCTATCCCTACAGTGTGATCACTGATGCATGGCTCTTGACTAATCATCCTGAATAGATCAAAAACCTTTTTGCTATCAATTGATTCTGCTGGATACGATGAGTCGCAATACATAAAATCGAACTCATTATCGCTAAGATGACTTTTGATAATGTGATATCTGTTACCTATTTCAAGGAGAGTGTGACCACCAGTTGAGATATATACTTTCTTCAAACTAGTTCTTTTCTTTTTTATAGCCATAAACAATTCATGATCATTCATATCACTGCTAGCGATCTTAAAGAAATCTACGTACTCACCATACTTGTCTACATCTTCACAGTTAAAGAACGTCACTCCGAAATCTATCTGCAGATCTTTCGCATGGGCTGATAACTCTGGTATCCAATCACCATCAATGGAGTACTGAGCCATATCTTTGCCAGCATCAAAACCATACAAAGATACATCGTCATATTTCTGGAACTTCACAGCATCAGCGCCGCACTCAGCAGCTAATTCAATACACTCTACGCAGTTTTCAAAAGTCCTGAAGTTTGAGCCAACCTCAGCTATAATATAAGTCATCTACTTCTCCCAAACTAAATATAAAATGAACACACAGAATACCAAGCAACAAAACACTGGGCCCCAGCTATCTAACATCATTTGCCGACCTCGCCAATTCTTGCTGTTCCATATCATCCAATCTGTACTGATCTGAGTACTTACTACTATGGAATAAAGCGTACTCACACTTAGGACACATATCACTCAGAGTATTAATCTCAATAGCTCTGCCTGGTAAACCATGCACGTACCTGAGTCTCGTCGTATGACTAACACCTTGCATACAGGTCTTGCTTTGGCAAAACTTCAGTATCTTTTTGCGCTGGGCATTAGCTTCGCCAAGTGAATAGACATCCTGGTTTAATATACCCCAGTCCATTCCTCCGCCTAACATCAACCCTTTCGGTTTTACCGTCTCACCAGACATAAACTTAACACTCCAATTGCTATTCCTAACATGAACCCTATCGAACAAATAAGCTTTTGATAAAAATCATTGTTTGTACTATTGTATTCGCTAACAAAATAACAGAAAATCGCTACTGAATAACAGAACAAACCTAAAATTATTAAATATTTCATCACTGATCCACCACACATGGCTACAACCACTTCTTAAATATGATAATCGTTACCACGCAGCCTACAGTAAAAATCGCTAGCTCTAACCACATAGCTGCATTTACATTCATCCAAAGGCTCATTTCTTCTCCCACTTCGAGCAGTAATCACATACATGAACCAGAGGCCAGATAGAGCTGATCTTACCTCCTGTGCGAACCACCGGTACTGGCGGCAAGTACTTACACTTTCGGTGGTCTTCAATAGCGCCGAACTCAGACCACACACAGTTCTTACATATTTTATCAGTCTTCTTGAACATCTGAACCACCTTTCAAAGCTTCGTCAATCGCGTCATTGATAGCGAAATTCGCGTTAACTTGAGCCACTTTATCCTTGCGCACTCTAATAGCTGTATTCACAATAAGCTGATACGACTGCGGCGGTACTATCGACAACAACTCAGCCATAGAAGTGACTATAAGAGCCTCTCGATCATCACTATCAGGCTCAGGGCCAATCAAATCCAGAAACTCATCAATGAATCCACCCAGCAGCTCATTTACTTTTTTTAGGTCCGTCTTCATCTTTCACCTTCTTTTCCTTCTTACCACCGAGTTTCATGGGTTTTAGCCCCTCAAGGTTTTGTTCCGTCGACATGTCTAGTATGGTCTGTCTACCATCTAATGACTCGATAATCGAAGGTTTTAACTGATGAGTATGCTGAACCTCTTGCTTGTCATGCCATCCGAACCTATTCTTTAAAGCGAAGATAATCATCGTCGCATTGCCATCAATTTTGCCGGTGGCTTGGTCAATTACCAATTTCTCCCACCATTTCCAGGACTTCTCGCTGCCTACTTTTTTAGCGTAAGCAAAATCGGCGTGCTTATTACACCAATCATAGAGAGTTTGCCGATGACAATCGATATCAGCGCCAAATGACTCAAAGCTCTTGCCTTCAGCCATGTGCTCAATTAGTGCCTCACAATATTCAGGCTTGTAATGAGTTGGCCTGCCTCGCTTCAAAATCACCTCGAATGTTAATAAAATAGCCTTCAGATTACCCCAATATTACAGGAGTTTAGAAAGTTATGTACAAAATAGTTAATAAAGTGCCGTTAATATATATACTAACAAAAGGGGAAAGAAAATGAACCAGAAACATTTCACAATCGCTAGAATCTGCGAATCAATGGTGTCTCTTAAGCTGAACATGGAAGAACTAAACATCGAAGATACTCGTGTAAAACATGAGGTGATCGTTAACATGGCCCACTGTTTACTAGAGATGGGAGTCGATGATCGGCTAATAGAACGATATTTCAGGATGACCAACAACGAATCTGAACCACAAGGACAACATAAGATATGGCTAAAAGACTGCCTGAGGACCGCCCAATAAAGATTATGTCATTCTCGCTGAGTGAGAAGGATAGCAAGAAATTCACTAACGTAGCGAAAGCATTGGGAATTAGTAAATCCCAGCTGTTTAGAGTCATATGGACTCAGTGGATCGGAGAAGAACCCGAATAGGAAAGAGAACTATCATGAGAATCTATATGTTTATCTGCTTTTTTATCTACCCATTTTTCAGCCTGAGCTGCGGCGACGGTGGCCTGAGCGATGAGGTGGCAACTGAAGAAATAGTAAGTGGTGAGGTAATAACCGAAGAGATAATAAGCCAAGAGATAACACTGGACGATGCTGACATTGAATCTTTTACCATAACCCAGGATGATCTGATACTTGGATACGGTGCCGAGGTTACATTTGATATCGTTTGGAATAAGCCCGCAGCAGATCTTGTAGCTACCGAGTGGCTCCCTGCAATTCATATAGTAAAAGTCAGTGAATCAAATTTTGTAATTAAGTGCGATAAAGACGATGTAGAATATCTTGCGAATTCTGGTACTGATTTTATCATCAAGATGGATCTAGATCCAGGAACTGAATACAAGGTTAAAGTTTGTGCCTATAATATTGAAGATAATACTTTCACCGACGGTATTCGAAAAAACTTTACAACTATAAACGACGCAATAGATACAATAGAAGTTTCAGAGTTAACCCTAAATACTTTAATTGGCCCTCAATTCGTTAGCGCCTCAGCAACTATTATAGACGGCTCTGGAACCAAACTGAGTTCATTTGACGGATTCAATATATTTTTAGAAATGTCGCTGGATCCTGAACCACCCGCATGCTCTTATGCATCCACCATACATTTAGGGGTAAGTACTACCCTATATGTCCCGTATTCTTATGATTATTCAGGGATAGTATATTACGTTAGAGCCTGTGTAAGACATAGGGGATCAAATTATACGTCACCTGGAATAGTTCTGCCAATAATTTTACAAGATTAGTTGCCCTCTCTCGTATACAATATACAAAAAGGGAGAACCACATGGGTATGTCAACCAACCGAGGCGACCGGGAATACGATAAATTCATCGAAGACGCCAAAGGAAAAACTGCCCTGCGAATCGGTCCTGATTCTATAACAAATGCAGATGGTACTGCCCTTGCCATAGATAAATTTGGTAGGATAATGGCAAACGATGTAATCGTTGCAGATCAGATTAGATGCACTAACGATCTTCTAAATAAAATACTACTTCAGTTAGAACTAATTACAGGAACCTAAAATAGCAGAATTTTCGATAAAAAATGGTATCACCGGCGACGTTGCAAGAGTAGACGTAAACCAAAATTTATCTACCACAGCAATTACTCAGAGTGAATCAGAGCATTCAGCTGACACTGGTGTTGCAACCAAAGTGAACATAAACACTGGTGACATCACTTTAACCGATGCAACTGAAACCTCAGTGCTCTACATTAAAAACCATGAGACCTGCGATTTTGTAATTACAGCTCTGATCTATAATCTAGGCAACTCGACTGGAGCAGCCAGCTCAGCAGTTAATTGTAAATTTGATATTTTAAGAAACCCAGTTACTGGCGCAATCATAACAAACGCTACACCAGTGCTTGTTCCTACTAGCAGTGTTGCATCAAACCAAAACTTTGGATCTGCAAATACTTATACCATCGATTGTTACAAAGGTGCGACTGCCGAGGTTCCAATAGTGTCAACGGGTCTGATTACAATTTCAACTTTGTCTGCAAGTAATACGGGACGCACAGTCGTAGGCTTAGGAGCAATAACTTTGCCCAAAGGTTCTTCTCTTGCCATAAATTATACTCCACCAACTGGTAACTCATCTCAGATAGTGCAATTTGCAATTGCTGGATATGTACGGACAACTGCTGTTGCTGAACCACATTAGAGTTTTAATATGATTTATACCAAAATAAAAGGCGGCGTAAAAAATAACATAGCCGGTGTAACCATTAGAGGGCAGCTCATTACTGCCCCTATTGAATACTCAAAGTTTTACTTTGTGCAGAATGCTGGTAACAATGTAGCAGTGAACGTGGTTCCGCCTTTAACAGGGCATCGCTTCGTTATCACTGACATCATAATTTCAGGTGACCGATCGATTGCAGCCAACGGTGCGGTAGTAGATATATTCGAGAATACTATTGGCCCCACTGATACCACGATTCACTCAGAAATCTATCAGGATGAGATTGCTAAACAGACTAGAGCTGTTTTAACTGGCATGAATATCATTGTGACTGCTGGATCATGGATCAACATGAAAGCTGATGATATCGTTGTCCGAGCTAACATTGCTGGATACTACGTAATCACTGGTTAATGAATATCCGTCGTATAATGTCCCACAATCCTTTTCTTAATTGCTAATAGCCCGATAAGTTTATTATCCAGGGCCTTTTCCTCGTGTTCGAACCGACATAGTGTCTCCCCTGTTAAGTTGCTCTGAACATGCATGAGGATATATAGGCTCTGGTCTCTTAATTCTATGTCTAGATCCAATTGATAAACATATGGGTGCTGCAGGACCAGTTTGAACCACAAGCGCATTAGGGACCGTTTCTGCTTCCGGGTGAACTTATGCCCTGATCTGTCGAAATCAAATTTAGTTGCCATGTATTTATAGTAGCTGAACCCAGCTTATGGGTGGGGTGTCATTTTTACAGGAAAGAGTGCTGAGGCCAGCAGGCCACTTCAAACGAGAATTCTCATTCTTATATTAGGATTATCACTATTTAGTTTATTTATTATGCATAACTGTATATATACTGTGCAATAACCTATATCTTAAATATAAGATATAAATATATATTCTACTGGCCTATATAATATATATATATATATACTATATAACTTACTATAATTACTTATCTTTTTGGTCGGCCAGATCGCGGCCAGATCGCGGCCAGCAGGCCAGGAGTCGGCCAATTTATCGGCCAGGTAGGCCAGGAGTCGGCCAGGAGTCGGCCAGGAGGAGGCCGGGTAAAAACCCCCATCAGATCTGCTAAAATTGATTATTTGGCGTGTTTAAGATTGACGTTTTATCTTTGTGGAAAGCAGGTCTACCTTTTCGTAGTTTTTGCTTTTATAAATCGGATAGGCTCCAGTATCGAAGCTAGGGGTACCCTTCATGTTTATGCAAAACCCACGGATATCACCAAAATTACAAACCATGATTTCATCGCTCATATGTTCTTTGGTAAACTGAGCAGTCTTTTTTGGGCCGAACTTTTTACCGTAATACCTGATTAGCCAGTCTCTAAGTATGGCACTAGGGACAAAAAACTGAATCTCATTATCCGCCTTCCAGCTGTTCTCCAAGTCATTAGTCCCGCCGTTTTCTTGACGAGTCTGACGTATGGCGTCGCGGATATTTGATTCAAATATTTCAGCAATGTCATCAGCTGCTGTTGAGGACTCTGAAATAACACCCTGTCTGGTTAAAATGGTTTTTAGAACCTCTGGCATTGCTTGACCACATGAAGGGAGTAAGACCTCTGTTTCCCAAGCTGGGAACCTTGTCCCCCATTCACAGTCAACCTCACCCTTAGCATTCTGTAGCCTATATAAAATATCCGCTATAATTGCGTCTCTATTAGCTTCAATAAACTCAGGTAGCTCTTTCGCAAATACGCGCCGCTCAGCTAAGGAAGGTCGTTCCAAGTGAATGTTGATCAGCCTGGCTGCCATGTCTTCTGAAAAGGATGGGTTGTTGAACGTTATCACAGTTGTGTAATAATTCTGGAGAGTTACAGAGCTGGCCCATTTTTTATCAGTAGTGAAACTGCTTGAAGTCAGCATAAACTCAATGACATCACTGTCGAGTTTATCGGTCTTAACATTGTCATAGCGAATAATTCGAGAATTGTTTTGGTTGCCCAGCATTTTCATGGAAAAACTTTTAGAGTCAGTGATGCTAAAATCTAGCATCTTAGTGGCAAAAATATTAGCCAGGCTTTCGCAGACAGTGGTTTTACCAACTCCGATTCCACCTTTGATATCTTCGTCGACCCCTTGAATGCTGAACCCTGGCCTAGTACCTGGCTTCCCACCCCAACTCGGAGTTATAAAGAATGCTTCAAGTAGGTGTTTATCAACATCCGTTGCTGGCTTAAAAAAAGTTAGAAGCTCACCCAACTTGCCATTATTCTCTGGTTCTATGTCATTTTGGCATAGATATTGCGTAACACGGGGATAGTGGGGATATTTGCAAATATCAGCATACTTTGGACAGAATTGACGCATATATGAGAAAAAGTGCTTTTGTGTAGGCATATTTGCACCGGTAGCCCAATTTAACGTTAATGTGTGTTGTAAAAATGCAAAAAACTCAGGATCATCTTTTAATTCCCATAGGTTATCGTCATCAACACAAGTCAATATTCCGTTGAGATTTACTATATTTTTTTTAAATATTGTTTCAAATTTAATTTTTACTTCTGGCAATGTAAAAGGAGTTCTGATTAATTTCTTGCCTTCGATCACCTCCCAAAAATTCGTTAGGACTGTTGTCTCCATCGTTAAAAAATCATTTTTATCTTTTTCGATTTCTTTAATACGGCGATCTTGCTTTTCTCGAACTTCTCCGCTAGTGTTGCCAATGGATTTGACATTACTATTTCCGGGAGTTTGCGGCTCCCTGTCTTCCTTCTTCTTGTCATCTTCTGTCATAACGTATCCTTCTAAAATCCTTTAAAACGCCGCATGGCGCTGTTAACCGCGGAGAGAATCTCCTGGTCGCTAAAATCTTCACGTGAGAATGGGGCTGATTTGAGTTTTCCGATTATTTCATCTTTTGAATAATTAAGCTCCATTAAAAAAATGGACACTGCGAAACATGTATTGTTGCGACCTTTGCCATAGTGGTTCCCATTGAATAGAAATTCGTTCACCCAGTGAGGAAGCCCTCTCATATTGGCGACGTTTTGTTTGTGATCTAAATAGATATCTCTATTAGGAATTTCTCTGCGGATTAGTAAGGGGTATCCAGACATGTTTGAAAAGACTATCTCTTTGCATGGGTAGAAAAATCGGGCACCATCTTTACAAGCAACATCGGATCCAACCATGTCAATAATGTGCTTCATGTTGTACTTATATAATTCCAGCACTCTAATTTCTAATTCCCATGGAATGATAACTCGCAGTCTCGGATTTTCTTCTGTATGTGATTTGGTAGTACCAATAATACAACAGTATTTAGAAAACAATTCTATGGCCCGCTGGATACTTATGCCTGAGTCGAAATCGAGTACGCAGAGGCTAGAGTAATCAAAGCTGCTTTGTGCTCTAACCCCATCCTTCCAAACTATTCCAGACCATACGCATTTTAATGCGGCTCTAGATACATCGGAAAAGCTAGTGCACCTGTGCACTTTGAAATCTTTTGAATAACGCTTGGGGTTCATGCTTTTGTCTGTGCTGTAGGAAACACTAATAGAATTGTCAGATAAATTCATTTTAAAACCTTTTAGAATTTGCTAAGTTGTTTATATTGATTATCACTAAGGAGTCGAAATGGCAACAATTAAAAGTAAAGAAATTATTAAAGGAAAGTTCGGTGTGAAGTCTCAACCTATGTATCTCAGGTTACCTAACGAGATTGTGGATCAAATAAGAGTTGAATCTGAACGAAGTGGTATACCTATCAGTTTAGTCCTGCGCTTAATCATCGAGCAGAAATTTAAAAACAAAAAAATTAGAATAAACTCTAAAATTGAGGCAGTGAGAATATGAGCAAAAATAAAATCCCACTATGGGACGGTGCTGCTATTGTCACTCGAATGATGGAAGCAATCGACGATGGTAAAGAAATCTCTGACCTGGTTCAAAAAGAGTTTGAGCTGAACATGGATGATGTGAGTGACGGAGTTGATCGCCGCATACTCGCCATGGGTTACATGAAAGATGCTATTGAAACCACGGGTAAGCGGGTTGAGGAATGGCGCGAGTACAAGATGAGACTCACTAAAAGCTTAGAAGCTCTAAAAGAAAACACTAAAAACATTCTTACGGAGTTCCCTGATCTTCCTTACAAAGGTCAACAAGGTAGACTTGGAATCTCTAAATCGAAACCAAAGCTTGTGGTGCGAGATGAGAGCGAAATCCCTGGTATCTATTTTAACGAGGTCGTTGAAAGAAAATTAAACAAAGAGTTGATACTTATTGAAATCCAGGATAACGGGAAGTCTGATTACGGATATCTTGAACCAGTTACAGCATTAAGGATTTACAAAAAATGAATAAAGAATTTTGCAAAATATATTTTGAGATGTGGCATGAGATGGAAGACGTCACGAAAAATGCTAAGGGCTATGGCTACACTTATGCGAATCTTGAAAAGATCATGGACACGATTAAACCAGTTCTTCATAAGCATGGATGTTGTTTAAGCCATCATACAGAGCTTTCAGAAGCTAACCATATAACCATAACCACTGATCTAATACACAAAGAGCACGGGGTTGTTTTAACCAACACTAAGACTATGCCGTTCACTCCGAACGCGGATGCTGGGAAAGCTGCGCAGGACTATGGCAAGATTTCAACCTACCTGCGGCGCTATAGTATTAATGAGTTATTTGCGTTGTCAGTAGTTGATGAAGACACTGATGCGAATATTCCAAAAGCTAAACCCAAGTACGAGGTAAAAGATCAGATTTACATGGGCCATGACAAGCAGAAAATCTTTGTTATGCAGCAGCTAAAGAGCGCTGGCGTTTCAGCTGAGGAGTATGGTAAATTAATAAGCGATAAACTCCAAGGAAAACCAATAAAAGATTTAGCCAATGTCATTACAAATGTCACAGGTCAAAAAGTTCGGTGAAGATTTATTTGAATTGATCCTAGATGAGGTCGTCGAAATGAAGCCTCAGTCTAACCAGCGTCCTGCAATTAATAAGTATGGGAACTATCAAACTCCCAAGAAAACTTATTCGGCTAGAAAAGTTATATACAACACACTCATCCAGAAGTACAACGGCGAGATTTTAACATGCCCGTTGCTTCTGGAAGTTGATTTTTATTTTGAGCGCCCTAAGTCAGTTAAAAGAAAATTACATACAGTGAAACCAGATTGTACGAACCTCGGGAAACTGGTCGAAGATTTTCAGAACAAGAAGCCTTTTATATGGCACGATGATTGTCAGTTTGTATCAGTAAAATTTCAAAAGTTTTATAGCCCTGAAAACAGGATAGTCATCAGGCTATATAGAGAGAAAAATGAATTATAAATCTCTAGACATTGTTATAGATCAAACGGGGTTCATAGGAATTGTGCAGGCAGTGAGTAAGAATGGATTCGCCTTTGTATATTTCTTTGGAAAAAAATCCAAGGTACCAAAATCATTCGCCCCTGGTGATTTAAAGATTATTGACACTCTACCTAATGCGTTGAGACTTTTGTTTCTGCCTAACTGGGCATCTAATAGTTACACCGTCGATTATGATTACCCTGAACCAAATGAGTTCCATGAAAAGCACGAACATTGCAAATCTAAAGTCGATGAGAATTTAAGTAAGTTAGTTAACGCAGTAGCGGATCTGCATTCAATAAAGAAGGATACAATATGAACAAGGCAATCATCATCGGGAATATCGGAAACGATATTGAGTTGAAGCACACCACATCAGAAAAGCCAGTATGTAACTTTTCAGTTGCAACCAGCATGAAGATCAAGAAAGCTGATGGATCTTTTGATTCAAAAACTGAATGGCATAACATTGTATGTTGGAATAAAACAGCTGAGCTTGTGAGCCAGTATACAAAAAAAGGTTCTAAAATTGCTGTTGAAGGTCGTCTCAGCACTCGTGAATGGACTGATAAAAATGAAGTGAAGCGATACACAACAGAGATCGTTGCAAATAATATAGAATTTTTAGATAAAAAAGAAGCAGCATCGCCAGCACCAGCACCAGATGCTGAAGCAGTTGATGATATACCGTTTTAATCTTTAACTATATCGAGTACAGACTTAATATCTTCGCAAGTATTTGCGCCACGTTTCATGGCTCTATTAAAATAATTGCGGAGTGTCTGGTATTGTTCGGGCGATACAGCGAAGTATCCGTCCAAATCTTTAATACGTTTGACCCCTGCGAGATCAAATTTACAGTCGTAGCATCCGGGCCGAGTAAACTCTATGCAATTATTGCTAACTAAATCAATAGAGCATATAGTGATCGGTGGCGGTTTGGGCGCTGTGTAACAGCTACTTAGCAGGCCCATTAAGAATATTTTTGATAGCTGTGATTTTAGCTGCGTTATTAGGCGCATTTTTGAGTTCTTCAATTTGTTTAGTATCATTAGTTTTTATCCTTGCCTCTTGTTCCTTGTCATTTACGTATCTATTAATTTGGTTTTGAACCCAAGTTATGAACCACGATAAAAATCTTTGAAACATGAATCTTTGAATTGCTGACATTCTCATCCTTCTATATACTGAATCAGTTCCTCGACGGACACTGGATTAATGTGGGCAGTGGTCCATAATGTACCTCCCGGATCTACCTTCCGATCTGGTGATACATCTGAATGGGCCACTGTGTTTTTCAAACAAAAATTTGCGTCGTTGTATGCCAGCCAAAGTATTAGTTTAATATTGGCCTCTTTTTGTGCCGCTGTTAACGGCAACCACCAGCCACCTGGCATACGATTAGATTGTTTTGTGTGCACGAGTTTTGATTTGTGAATAATCACACCATACCAAGTCTCGCAATGTTCTTTATCGACCTCTTTTAAAATACCTGGATTACAATTTTCAACACCTACATAGTATTGAGAAACCCCTATCAAGTATCGTTTACGCTCACCCTTTTCAGTCCACTTGCTTTTGCCAGCATGAGAACCCCACTGATTCAACGGTGTTGTTTGAATGATCGTGCCGTCTCTACAGATTACAAAGTAGGAATGACCCTGAGTCTTCCCATATCGAGCTACTGCTAGACCTTCTTCATACGGGTCTTTCTGTATACGGTTTGCGGCATAGTGGATCACCATACCTTCAGGCAGGTCTCTGTTTGGCCCATTTCTGTATAGCCCTCTACCTGGAGTAGTAAAAGGTTTTTTTGCGAACGGTACCCAGAGTTGTTTTTTATCTCTCATTGATTCTCAAAACGTGAGCCCAGTATTCCCGGAGAGGACCGGGCCCACAGGATAACAAAAAGAAGCAAAGGCGCTACACCACTTGCAGTGCCTAAAATTATGCGTCGATTTTCTCAGCTAGCGTTCTAGCGTAAGTTTGAACCAACGGTAGAAGTTGATCAACTAACATGTTGTCAAACTCGTTGTCTGTTGCCTCGACAATTGCCTTAAAAATAGCCGGTATTAAACGATCAACAGCCTCAATCGCTACTACTTCGCCAAATGCCATGAATTCTTTTTTCAGTTCTTCGTTCGCCATGCTAGT
>Ga0222664_1000294_pt1 | contig 34433 bp, 42 predicted proteins | sample AntAcemetagen604_FD_181147 | JGI IMG/M metagenome (GOLD analysis project Ga0222664, IMG submission 181147) | Saline water microbial communities from Ace Lake, Antarctica - #604 | ecosystem: Environmental > Aquatic > Non-marine Saline and Alkaline > Saline | place: Antarctica: Ace Lake... | reverse complement strand
TGGCAGCACTATCGACACAACCCTAACTCGCGCATCCGCAGGAGTCCTAGCCGTCGAGGGCGTCGATGTCTTGACGACATCCACAGGATACACCCAGACAGCCGCCGATGCCGCGTTTGAGGTAGCGGGAGCAGCAGCTACCGTGCAGTCTGACGTAGATCAAAATGAGTCGGACGCCGAAGCCGCCTTTTTAACCAGTTCGTTTAGCCAGCGCGGCATTCGCTCAGTGGGCTCCACTCATGCGCTTGAGATGCCGGCGCGTGATTTTGCCTTAGATAATCACTCCGTTCGTGGGGTGTTCAAGCGTCCGACAACTGACACCGTCCTTTGGACTAATCAACAGCAAGACACTATCGCGACATCGGCATGGAGAAAATCAGGTGGCGCAGGCAGTATCAGTTCTGCGGGCGCAACTGGCTTTACGGCATCCGGCGCCGTCACCGCCACCACTGGCAACCTCGCGCCTGATGTGGTGGTTGGACAGACGATTCGATTTTCTTTTAACGTGGATGTGGCGGCGTCAATTTCAAATATCCGTGCCAGATATTACAGTGGCGGGTTTATCACAATGTCTAACGAAGTTACGAGTGGTTTTGTTGATGGCGCAAACACTATTGATCTAGTTGCCACTGTTGCCCGGACGTCGTCGTGGGAAATCCAAATTACGCTGACAGATGATTGCGTGGTCTCTGTCACCTCGACAAATGTTCTCCGCGAGCCGTTGGGATCGCGTTTGATCTGGCAGCAAGACGGCAAGCTTAAGCTACAATTTGGGAATCTGACCGATTGGGCGACCTTAGAGTGGGTGAGTGATGCGTCGGCGTCCGTGGCGGTCGGTGATTACGCAGAAATTATCGCTTCAATCAACCGTGACGACGACGAGTTGATTTTTTTCGTAAACGGTCTGCACATGCAGGACAGCGGAGCAGCCAATGAATATCATGACATTTCAGCGGCGAGCGCGCAAACGCTGACGACCAAAAACACTTGGCTGTTATTCTCGGACGGCAGCACGCACTACGCAGGCTCAGCCGTGGAGGCATTTTGCTTTGACGCAGGGGCAATTCTGGCCTCCGTGGTCGCTGAGCGTTTCGCTGACCCCACCCTTTGGCTCGACTCGACGGCAACCTCCGAAACAATCGGCATTTGGGATTGGTCAGTCGGCTTTGATAGCTGGACAGAGGTGCGGCTGACAGGGCTAGCGGGGCAGACCATCGGCGGTGAGGGTGATTGGCTCAAACTCACTCCCAGCGTTGATAACAATAACCACGAAATGACGCTTAATCCCATAGGCACGGTATCGCCGAGTGGAACGTATATGAAGCTTAAATTTAAGGTGTATATCCCATCTGGACAGGCTCAGAATATAAACCAAATCCGTGCCAGGTTCTTCAATCTAGCAGGCACGGCGGGGCAAGTGGTTGCCACTCGAACACCGACAAAAGATCAAATTATGTCCTATGAAATTGATTTTGTGACCACCGAAGAAGCAGGCAAATTTTACCTCTATGTTTTCAAAGACAGCACTGAATCTTACACGGGCGACGCCACCTCGCATCTATACGTAAAAGACGTCGAGCTCTATAAAAATGGCCTTGATCGCGCGGTGGACTTGAGAGCCTCCGGGCTCACCAAGCCTGACCGAATCGGATCGGATGATGGCGATTATGTCACCGCATCTGGCATCACTGATACTGACCCCCTGACGATCAACTAATGCACAATCTACTGCTACTATTTATCCTCGCCGCCTCAGCCCTCTCGGCAGGCGTGCCGATCCGCTCGCATCCGCCGAAGGACTATCAGGTCTACCTGATGCTCGGGCAAAGCCTGATCCAGTCAGGTGCTTTCTCTGGCGACTCGGCTGCGATCAATGGTCGTGAGTTTGACGATCAGACGTTGTCCTTCTGGCAATCGCGCCCTGACAGCGGCAAGAAGCATGAGCGCACTCTCCGATATGCCCTCAACTATGGCGGTGATGAGAGCACGGGTTTCGATTCCGCGTTCGCTCGCGAAATGTATGCCCAAGGTGAGCGTAATATCGTCATCATTCGCTATGCAGTCGGCGGGCATTCAATCGTCTGTTGGGTTCCTTCAGGAGATCGCCTTGAGCCGATACCAGGAGGCGGGCAGATTGATCGTGTTGATTTAGCTAAAGCTTTTTTTGCCGACCGTCTCTCCTGGCTCACTCGCAGGGGGGATACCTATACCCTACGAGGCATGGTGATGTGGCAGGGGTCTAGTGATCGTGGCACCGCCGATCTATACAACAATTACGAAGCGCACCTTGATTTCGTTAAGGCCGATTACCGGGCTATTTATCCAAACTTAAAGTGGCTGCAAGTGGTCTCCCCCGATTGGGATGCAGCGGCAGGCGTGCTCGTAGTGCAGGGCGCACAGATCGACTCCTCTGCGGGTGACGCGGATGCGGCATATGTCCTGAGCGATCCCGCACTAGGCGTCACTGTATCCTACTCAGACGGGACTCATCCGCTCTCCGCTGATACCGAGCGCGTCGGCGTTCAAGCGGCGCGAAAATTATCCGCACTCGGATGGTAACATATCAAATCAAATCCACCGAACATATTTATGCCGCCACTAAAAGACTCCTCACCGTTTTGGAAAGCCTTTTTTGCTGTCCTTATGGTTCTGCAAATGCTCATCGCCGCACTCGTTGGCGTGATGTGGAACGACACGAGAGAAAGCCGCGATACGTCGAGGGCTAATGCTCTGTGGGTCATGACAATCAAGCCAATCGTAGCCGACAATGCTCGGCTAGTTCGCAAGCATGAACTAGAACTCGGAATTATCGCGGCCACGGAAGAATAAATTTACTATGAATAAAAAAACCATAATCCCCGCACTACTCGCAGTCTTAGCACTGTGTTTCACTCCCGCATGTTCGACACTACCGAACGGCGATTCGACCGAAGGAACCGCGTTTAACTTGAACACGCAAAAGCTTGTTGTCCAGGTGGCGACCCTTGAATACATTGGCGACGACGCGGATAAGGCCGCTCGCGTGCGAGAGATTGTAGGCGACCTGATGAGTCTTGACCTGCAAGGCGTCACCGCGCCGATTCCCCTCATTGTCGAATTGGCAGAGGGCGAAATCAACTGGAATAAGCTCACGCCAATCGAAGAGTTGATTGTCAGGGAATTGATACGCACCGCCGAAGACGCGCTGATGCGAAAGCTTGATGAGATTAATCTAGGGCTGACCGACTCCGAGCAGGCCGCAGTTACCCGAATGGGCATTAGTCAGTTACTCAACTGGATCGATGATGCCGCGCTAATGCAACTCATGGGCACCCGCGCCGAGAATGGCCGGCTAGAGCTCAACGCAGCACCGCCCTCCGAATTACTTGGGCTAGGCACTACCGAGGCCACCATACTGAGTAAAGTGCTAACCTCATTCCTTTTCGCGTGGATACGCAATGACGGAGAAATCGACGGCGAATTAAACCTCTAACTAAACCCTCTAATGGACGCTCGCGAAATATAATGAAACACTTCCGCAAATCAGACTCTCGCCTCCACCGAGGCCGTAAGCTTGATGTATCGCTTGCTCAAGATCCGCGCAACAGAGACTTTCGCATGGGTAGCGTCTTGTCGGCTCCGGTCGGCGAGCTGAAGTCAAAACGATGGGAGTGTAAGCCCAGACTCGATCAAGGGGCTGAAGGCGAATGCGTGGGCTTTGGTGCCGCTCATTGGTTTGCGTGTGCTCCACTAGAGCAGTCAGTCAGCAAAACACTGGCACGGCTGTTCTACGACGGAGCGCAGGATCACGACCAATGGCCGGGAAGCAACTACGAGGGCACAAGCGTGACCGGCTTGATGCGATTTCTTACAAAGATCGGCGTAATCGGCGAATACCGCTGGATATTCAATTTTGAAGAGTTGATTCAAACGCTCTCCCTTAAAGGAGCCGTGATTGTCGGAGCCGAGTGGCGTGAAGGCTGTTTTGAGCCAGATTTCTACGGCGTTATACGATTCATTGGCCGCAAAAAGGGCGGGCACTGCCTCTGCGCCGACGAGGTTGATTTTGAAAAGAAGCGTATTGGATTTGTTCAGTCATGGGGTCGAAGCCACGGAGTTGACGGAAGAGTCTATATGAGCTTTGACGATGTTAATCAATTGATGCTTACGCGTCCCTCGATCGCATTCCCTACCGAGCAGTCACTCGGGAAATACGAGTCTAAACCAAAAGTACGCCGATGGTGGCAAATTTGGAAGTGATGAAATGCGTGGAGCAAAAGACAGTAACCCGGGCTATCATCGCCGACTTGCGTGGTATCATTTCCGCAAATGGCTCTTTCCTAATTCAAAAATCCCAATCCCTGAAGACAAATGACCACATCATTTTATAAAGCAGAGCCCGAGGCAGGTGGATTTCTTACCGATCTATTTCTCAAGGCGCACGACGTACCTATCAAAGAACGCCCTTACGAACTACTCCGGCCACTACGATATTACTCCAAGATACTTGGTGAAGTGATTGAGGCGCCCCAAGGCTACCGGACGGACTTTGCTAGCGTGCCCCGTATGTTTTGGCGATTAATCCCTCCCTTTGGCCGCTACCAGCGTGCAGCGGTCATCCACGACTATCTGTGCGAGTTATCAGGCTCAACGGGGATCAGCAGCAAAACAGCCGCAAAGATTTTCCATGAGGCTATGCTTATTGCAGGCGTAAACCGCGCAAAAGCGAGTGCGATGTATTACATGGTCGCATGGTTCGGCCCACGATTTAAAGCCACTTCGGTTTCCTAGCTATTAAGATGCTAGTAGGAGTTTGTTGATAATTCCCTCCTTCATAGCCACCGAAGTGGCCTAATTCGTGAATTGCAACCGCTTTATTTCTTACGTGAAAGTGTGCAAAGCTGTTCTTCATGGTAGAAGAAGCAATAATTGAAAAACCTCCCGTTGAATCTGAAAAGGCTCAACTCGACAATAAACCAACTGAGTTTGATCCAAATATCAGCGAGACGCAGACTCCCGAAACGGAGGCAGCAGCGACTTACCTGAAAGAACAGGGTGTTGATTTAACTAACGACGATGTTCAAGAGGCGATACTGGAAGGTATTAGTTCTGACGACTTGGTTGCTAAGTTCGGGAAAGCTCCCGAAGTAATCTCTGACGCCAAAAAGGAAGAGGAGGAATCTGCCGCCGCCGCCGAAGCCGAAGCAAAGAAAGCCAAAGAAACCGAAGAAGATGAAGATGAGGAGCCAAGCTTAAAGCCTGGCGACAAAGTGCGTAAGACCGTCGAGGACGAAGAAGAAGCCGCCGTTTACGCGCTACAACGAGCCATGGCGAAGCGTGAAGGCCGCAAGGTATCTTTCATGGAAGCGGCTAGGGCTTACGATTCCACCCAGCCAAAGGCTGATGTTGATAAAAAAGGCGACCCCGTAGAGGACGAGACCACTACCCAGTTCAAAACTAGCATTTCTGAGGTTGATCAAAAGATTACCGACGTTCGCGCCAAGATAAAGACTGCTCGCGACGATGCCGAGTTTGACGAAGCCTTTGATCTCCAAGAAGCACTCTCAGACCTCAAGGTTGAGAAAATGCGCCTGTCCGATAAAGCGGAAGCCTACGAATCAAACAAGTTGGCGACTACCGAAGCTGAATACAACGACGGCGTGACAGCCAGCTCAGGGAAAGTCTCAGAGAAATACCCCGCTTTAGGTAAGTCCGATTCTTTGGCTAACCTCGCGTTTAAGGCGTTCATTAACAGCAAAGACCCGAACGACCCAATTTTCAATAACACTGACTGGCCTGAAAGCCTTTCAGATGAGTTTGCCGAACTACACCCCGAAGTTAGTCAAAGTCCTGCCCCTAAAAGCACGGACGATCAGCCCAAGGTGGATAAGCAAACAAAAACAGCACAGCCGAAAGTCCGTCGCGAATCGCGAGCGGCTATGCTGGACGGCGGCGCGGGAGGATCTGAATCCCCTGCAACGACCGATGAGGGCAGTAAACCCCCGACCATGGATGAAGCCCTGGCCGCTTACGAAGAAGTAACCAAGGATATGACTCTCGGTCAACGAGAAGCATTTGACCGGACACTTTACGGCTAAGCAGCCAGTAGCCGATTTCACCGCGAAGGGATCTCCACCAACTATAACAAAATTCAAAGAAATCACATATTATGGCACCTTCAGTACAAATTGATGGACGCACACTACTCAGTGCGGCAGTGGCTAATGATGCGAATTTCCAGCAAAAGTTTTGGTCTAAAAAGATCAAAGTGGATGCTCGTAATCGCAATCCATTCAGCCTTTTCATGGGCCCAGAGAAATCTGGCTCGCCCATTTGCGAAAAGACCGACCTCAAAGCAGCCGGTGGCGACACCGTAACCTTTACCACTACTGCCGACATCGGTGGCCGTGGTCGTTTCGGTGAGCAATCGCTCAAAGATCATGTCAACGAGTTCGAGTTCGGCACCTACCAGCTACAAGTTGGTAAGCGTCAATTCGCAATCGGTTGGCAGCACCTCCTCAAGTATCTCAAGATGCGCGGAAACGACATGACGCCCGAGCAACTTGCCGATACCCTCAGCACTCGCTGGTGGGCATCTATGGAGCGCGACGACATCATGCACGTCTTGCTTCGTATCGCTTACTTCGAGACCTCAAACCGTAACATTATCCGTGCTCAAGGCCGTGCAACGCAAGCTGAACTTACCTTGGCCGATACGTTGTCAACGTTCGAGATCGAGCAAGCACAAGCCCGGATGCAAGCGCAAGGAGCTACACCAATGCAGGTTCGCAAGGATCAGTACACCGGTGCAAGCATCCCTCGCTACCTTGTGTTTACCCCTGCAAAGGGCGGCTACACTCTGGACGATGATCCTAAGTGGCGCGAAGTCGTGTCTCGTGGCGGTGCTCGCGGCGTCCAAAACCCCTTCTTCACTGGAGAAATGGTTCCATGGCGCAACATGCTGGTTTACTCCTGCGAAGTTATTGACGACACTAGCGATGGTCGCCGTCAGAACGTGCTTGAGCCAATCGCATACTTGGGTAAGCCAATCGCTGACGAGAATGAACTCACTATCACAGGTGGCGGAACCAAGAATCCAACTGGAGCGAAGACCAATGTAGCCTTGCATGACTACTTTGCCAACTTCCCCGGTTACTTCTGGAACGTTCGTGAAGGCGAAACTGCTCCGACTGACACAAACACATACTGGGCAATCCTGTATAACACCCTTGATGGAACCTACGAAGGCATCAGCTACGACGCTGCAGCCATCGACGGCAACACCATCGACGGTGACGGATCTGGCACAGTGACCCGCGAAGTAACAAGCATCTTGGGAACAAGCCATGCTCTTTACAGCAACGTTCACAACACTGCTACGGGTGATGTCCTCATCATCCCTTGCACAGTCAACGGTGTGCCGCTTATGCGCTCACTGGTATTGGGTGCTGACGCGCTTAATATCGGCAAGGGTGCTTTCGATGCTGAACGTATCGAAATGAACGATGGGTTTACTCCTGTCGGCAACCCTTCTGACGCGACTGATAAGGCTCGCGGCATCCATGGTATCCGTGGCTACCAGTCCCCTCGCGACACAGATGGTCGTGCAAATGGCTTCTTGGTCATTGAGCACGCCTACGACTTGCCTGGTGTGACTCTGGTCGATATGTCGTAGTTGGTCTTGAACCGCTGATTTACAGCCCCTCCTGGCTCCCATTTCCGGGAGGGGCTTTTTTCATAACAGACATCACGAATACGAACAAACGAACCTTACCAATTTATATGAAAATCTTACTCCGCACAAATGGCTATTCGGCCAATCGACCAACCTTAAAAGTCCTCTCCGGACGTAGAAAAAACATGTTGCTACGACGAGTCGGGAGAAACTACGAAATAGAGGTTGTCGCCGATACGATTGAAGAGTTGAACAAGGAAGTCGGAGACGCTGTGCTGGCTTGCTCGAAAGCAGCAATCTCGATTGTGCCGATTATCGAAGAGATGGTTGAGCCTAAGAAAGAGATACCCGAGTGGGAAGCCCCTGCTCTCTCTGAGTTAGACGAGGCGGGCTTACGCGGGCTTTGCGACAAGCTAGGCATCTCGCACAACCTTCGGCACGCAGAGAACGGCTTACGCGACATGCTGGGAGCTTACTATTTAGGGCAAATTGACTTTTTCTGGACATTTAAAGTTGAAGGAAAAAGACCGCCTCCGATTCCAGCGGAGTTCATTGAAGCCCAAAAGCAAGCCGCAACCGAAAAGCGGGAAGAAATCGAATTGCAAGTGAATGCAGACGCGGCCACGCAAGCACCTCCTTCTGCCGACAATCCGCTTGAAATGGATACCGATGGCATTGTTGCCTACATCGATAGCTTCGGAGAGGATGGAACCGCTCTCATCGAATCGGTTTATAAGCATATCGGCGGCAAAAAACTCGACGCCCGTCGCAGCCTCCCAAACCTCCGCAAGATGGCCTTAAAATCAATCAAGACCAAGCAGGCGAAAATTAAACCCTCTCAAGTATAACAAACCATGGCACGAACCGTAGCAGATATTGAAAAACGCCTAGCCAGAATGCTTGGCGTAACAGGCACCAACCCTGTAAGTGGCCTCGCAGACGGTGAAGCCGAAGACTTGCGCGATCTTGTGCAGGAAACGTTGACCAAGTGCTTTATTCCGGTAGACGGAAGCCGACCTAAATGGTCAGAGCAAAAGCTGGCATTAACCTTTCGCGCTCCAGTCACGGCCAGTATTGGCGTTACCAACGGTTCGACGGCAGTAACGGGAGTTCCCAGCAGCGTAATTACGGGGGAACGTGTTATAATCGGGAATACGCTCTACACCTTTGCGGGCAACGACAAATTGCTCTCTGAGTGGGCGGACGCAACTGGTACCGTGTCAGCTACCTTTTATCAGGTGTGCAAGCCCATTCCCGTGAATGTCAGCGGGATTGAGGCTCCCGTGAACTGCTTAGAGCACGGGCCGCTCTCCCCGCTGATGGACGAAGAACAAGAATTACTCCTTCGATCCTACTATCAGAATGACTTCTACCCGCTTTCACGCGCCTATCACTCGATCACCAATTCAAGGCGTTACCGTTCCGACCCGAAGGGCTACGACATTGGCGATCCATGGTTCTACTACATCGATAGTGCTGCGGTTGATGGTTCCGTGTACCCTACGCCGGTCACGCCTTCAGGAGCCCTTCAAGTCGAATCTGGCGACGATAATATCGAAATTGACGGACTCACCTACAGCGGCCCATTGCCTGCGCACTTTATTAGTCAGCGCATGTATCTTTACCCGTTCCCAGATGAAGCCGTCACAGTTGAGTATCGCGGTACGATCAATCCGCGCATCGTGGACGATACTACCGCAATCCACCTTCCAGCCGACGTAATGGACGCCTGCTTTATGCCGATGGCGCGATATGCGGTAGCAACGCACTTCCCGAACTACCCCGGCGACAATGTGGCGTTGCTACGCAGTAACTCGCAAGACGCAATAGCACTCCTCAAAACCCTTGGACGGCCTCAACGTCGCCGATCAGGGCCACTTAGTCCCGCTCAAGGCTGGTAATTGATTATTATGGCACTCTCAAGATACGGACAAGCCGATAAGATTTACGATGATGGAACGGGGCTACTGTCTTCCGTCGTACGTCGCTACAAGGTTGACGGGCAACATACGACCGTGGCTCAACTGCCGACAGCGGTGGTTCTTGGTTACGAGACCCCCGACGAGGAACATAGCGACTGCCTACTTGCGCACCAATCTGTAAAAACAAGAGAAGGGGCTGATGCTCAAGAAAGCATATTGACGCGGGTTTACGTTCAAATCCCCGCCGACGCGGCCACACTTGTCCAGATGGGCAATGACCTTGTGACTTACAGCGAAAACGGGCTGAAGATGGTCGAGCAGCGGTTCTTCGGCAAACGGACGCACGCGCTCGCAGGAACCGTTGGCACGACCGCTGGAGCGTCAGGCGACATAAACAATTTGATTCTCTCCAGCAACGGATTCGCCGAACGAGGCAAGGTCTTAGCGATCGTTGTTAAGCGATGGGCAGAGGCAGGCATCCTGAACCGCAGTGAGGACTTAGTGGGAAGTCAAAAGGCAATCACCCTGCAAACTATCGGAGCTGATCCGAGCACGCCAGCTGGAGGCTACTCGCTGGCTAGAAAGTCCGAAGGTAACTATCAAGGGTTTCAAACCAACGATTTCACCTTTCTTAAAAACAACGTTCGACTTTCTGTCTCCGAAGATCTAGTCGGCAGTCAAAAAGCACAAACTCAGCAATGGTTTAATCCATCATCGCCCAAAACTCTTTTCGGCTATTCGCTTGCTAGGACGCAGACAAGTGACTTTGATGGCATTGAAACGTCAAGCTACACGTTTCTAAAGCCAAGCGTGCTAAGTCGCAACATCAGCACACAAAATAACGGCAAACTTATTATTGAAACCGTAGAAGCGTTTAACGAGAATCCAACCGCTACCACAGCAGGAGCTGTTCAAATTGGAAATCAACTTTCTGACGTTGAAGGAATTCAAACACGCCGTTTTACATTTGCCAAGGGCGAGGGTCAAATTCGTTCATCGACACAGCCAGGGCGCGTTCCAGGGACAACAGAAGTTACGGTAGTTTCAATTGGAACTAAAGTTATTCCTACTGGATCTGTAATTGCCGAAAGCGAAACGGAAAGCGACGGTTACATAACTCATTCTGTAACAGCGGTTCAGGGGACAATTGCAGGAATCAAAAGAACTTACCAAGATGTTGCAGATGTAGATGTCCCTGGAACCGTTGAATGCTCTACAGAGTCTTTTTCATTTCCTACATCTAAAGATTCGACTTCTGGGACAATTGCAATTACGCAAGTAGTTCCGCCAAGCCGTAAAAAAATAACAGCAACCGTTACAATTGAAGTTGGGCCGGACGCACTAGGCACAATTGATCCAGCTTTTGATATATCTCAAATTTCTTGTTCCGTTTCGTCGGTTAAAACTAATGCCAGCGTAAACAACGGAACTGGCGGAACATTCTGGCGAGGCGTGTGGCATCCAGGTTGGAGCCAGAATTTAGACGCTTCTGCCAGAATCCAAACTTACCCTGGGTGCTATTTGACGGTGACATCTTCTTCGGGGGCAATTTTATATCAATCGTTTAGTGCGCCAACAAATGAAACCGCTGGCGCAGGCGTGCGTATTGACACTGGGAATGCCGCTCAAACAACAACTTGCACTGGATCTGGGTCAACTACCCTTGAAAACTACGTAGAAACTGGCCTTATTTCTCGCAATTCTCGTCCTATTTTAGTTTTAACGGACGGAACTACTTACTATGAAACAATAACTTGGAGCGTTAGTTAATGGACACTGAATTTGAACAAGACCAAGAATCGCGAAATAACTCAATTGAATTCCGCCGTGATGCTGACAATTTCTATAAATGGAAAAACAACCAAAATGATCGCTCGGCAACTCCCATGGAACCAGAAAGCAAAACCGTTCATAGTCCAATGGCAGTTTTAACCGATGGAGGAACTAGCATTCAGGGAAGCACGGGAAAGCTAGCTGTAATTTTGTGCGTTAATGGTGTTCCGTTTAACGCCAGCATTTCTGGCACACTTCAAGATAAAATAACATAATGCCAGAAGCAACCCCATTTATGGCACTCGGCGTAGGAAACGGATTCCCATTTTGCGTGCAGCACGTAACAACGGCCGTGGTGGATTCAATTGCTGGCGAAGAAGTATACGGAGAAGATATCGCAGTATTTCAGTCATATAGTTTACAGGAAATGGTTAGATTGTTTTGGAACCTAGAATCTGTTGGATTTCCAGACATCACATATGACGGTTATGACTTAACCTTTGACGATTCCGAATACGGTTATGGGGCTCCTCCTGACGGGGGAGTTAATGCTGATTTATTTCTCGAACCTTATCAAAGAATATGCGTGACAGACATGACTGTGGATGAATCTTCTCCTTTTTCGCTTGGTAGGTATTGGGGTGCAGCAGAATCGCAAGCAACGGATGGGGACGCTCAAATTGCTCGATTTTCAATAAATGGATTTTTTTACAATACTACAACCGAGGAATATCTCATTTGCTATTCTTCAGCGCTTTACGCTGACGATTCAGTCACACTTCTTGAAGCAATATCTATTGATGATTTAACATTTAACTTTTACACTTATCCAAATACTTAACCTAACCAAATCACGCCAGAATATCTTTTAATGCCTGACACCGAGGCCGATGCACTGGCCCGCGAGACAGCCCAACTCGGGATTTGACGTAAATAGCTTGCCCAAAACGCTGGCATCCCGAAGAGTAGTAGAAATACTTAACCCACCCACACCATGAGCATAATTAACAGCACACTTTCCCTTTCGCAATCGCCATCAGGTTTACGGATAAACGCAAACGCGCTTCGACCTGCCGAAGGTAAGGGCTTCAATAGCACAATTGTATCAGTAGGATCGTCCGACGAAACAATCACGCTCGGCGATATTGTGACCCCGCAACAAATCGCAGTCTCGCTCCTATCAGGCTCGCCGGTGCTGGTGGGTCTCGACGGCTCCACGTATCCATTTTACCTAAGCGCAGCAGGAGCTAGTGCCTTATTTCCCCTCGCAGTGACCAGAGAGGTCAGTGCTATTGTGGCGGAGGCTGATAGCGGAGCTTCACTATCCTCTAAATACTTTGTCCTGACCGACCGCGCTGGCACGGTATGGGTATGGCTCGACACGGGAGAGTTTGCCACTGTCACCCTGACGATGGACACACAGCCTAGCGACGGAGACACCCTCACTATTGGCACGCGCACCTATACGTGGGAAAGCACGCTCTCAAATGTAAATGGCAACATTTGGATCGGTGCTGATTTGGCCGCAGCAAAACTCAACCTTGGCTACGCCATAGCAGACTCGGGCGGAACACCTGGCACAGACTATGCCGCCGCCATGACTGCCAATACTGAAGTCAGTCTCGCCGCGTTTGCTTCAGACGACGCAATCTTTACCGCTCTCGCCGCAGGCACTGCCGCCAATGCCTTCGCCTCTACGGAGACCTTTACCGCAGGCACCAACGTGTTCAGCGGCACTACCATGTCAGGCGGACTCGCAGCCTCAGCCGCCCCCGCAGGCTCGCCCAATCGCAAGCTGCAAGTCAACATCCTACCAAATGCCACCGCAGCCGCCGTCGCCACCGCCCTGCAAGTCGCGCTTGATGGCGATGCCGAATTTATAGCCAGCGTATCAGACGCTACCGTCACCGTGACCGATGCCCACACCGGCACGCGCACCGACGCTGCGGACGGCGATACCGGGTGGGGTAGCATCACGACCACCCAGCAAGGAGCGGCCAGCCCCGTAATTCACCTGAAAAGTGAGTCCGACAGCGAAGTGCTAGTAGCAGTCGCTCCGCAATAAAGTGAATTGCAACTGTTTGTCAGCGTCGAAAAAAACGCTTTAGATTCTCTTTATTATGCTAAGGCACCTACCGACTCGCGACCTCAAGGGGATAAACACCAATCTGGACACGACCGATAGAAGTCAGTCCTTCTTTAGTTCCGTGGAGAACTTAGTGCCTTGGCCAAGCGGCGCATTTTCCGCGATGGTCTGGACGGGCGCCACTGGAGAAGCTGGCAGAGGCTCCGAAATAGTGCGTGCCGACTGTAAAGCAAAGATCGACACGGCCTTAACCGCAGAAAGCTCAACAAAGGCTCACCTTGTCTTAATCTCACTGACAGCCGGGAACGATCACGATTTGCTCTGTGTCTGGTCAAAGCAGCACGCCAAGCCGTTGATGCTATTCCCCGTCTTGAAATCATGGGAGGGTGAACTATTGGCCGACTCAAGTTACCAATGCCCTGGCCCATTAGCAGGAGCGGAGCCTAACACTGTGACTCTACTGGCATCCGACCTTGATCCGACCCTGCTTTGCTACGCTTCCCGTATTTCTGACTTCATCGTCATCGGCAACGGGACGGAAGCCAACCTTGAATACACGCCGGCCACTCAAGGTATTGCAGCATTTGCCCCAGTATCCCCCGCGTTCGGTGATTACGCGCAAGTAGCATTCCCCCCCTGCAAGCATTTCGTGATGGGGCAAAACCGTGAAATCTACGGTACGGGCAACGTTACCAATAAACTTCGGGTATGGGCTACCAATAAGCCTGGAGCTCAATTCCCCGTATTTAAAGGACTGGAAAACGAAACTACCACCTTCACGGACATAACCCTTGTGGGCGCGACAAAGATCAACGCACTATCGATGTGGAATAACTACATTACAGCGCATACGGATACGGGTTCCGTCAATCTATTCGGAGTCAACTCAGCATCCGACACGTCAGGCTTCAAAACCGATCAGCGACCCGCGGCATGTTCCGCAGGCGCATCGACACCCGATTGCGTAGAAGACGCGCAAGGGCAAGGAGCCTACTTCCTTGGGAGCGATAACCAACTTTACTACGATCAATCAATCCGAGGTGGGCCGTTTAATAAGTATGCCGATGCTCGGTTGGATTCACCCTTGGCGCAATATGGCGACTGGGCGCAACACATGGCACCCTATAGCGATGGAGACTTCCGGAGTGTCATCTACGACCGAGAGCGCGGCCTAGTCTATATTTTCGCAAAACACGACGCGACAGACTGGGGAACGGCGATGTGGTGCTACAATGAGCAGAACAAAGGCGTGACAGGCCCTGTGACGGGCGTTTGCCCTGAGCTGGTAACATCAGTCACGCTTGCCCCTAATCGCATCACTACGCTCTTAGCTATGACCGTGGACGGCGTGATCCACGTTTCATGCGGCCCACAAGAGTCAACGCGCAAGCGAACTTCAGGAACAAGCACGATTGTATGGAATACTTCGGATATGGCGATACAAGCGAACGACGAGCGCAGAACCATGGCTAGGAAAGAAACCGAACTCGTAAATAGCAAGTTTCGCGCTACCGAAATCAGCGACACGTCTATCCGGACAGTCTTCGGAGATCCCGAGGAGTCTGTATCCACCGCATTTGAATCTCTTCGCGATAACACCGTATGGAGCATGATTGATACTGGCTACATTGATCTAGGCGACAGCGACCGAGAGAAGACACTCAGAGAAGTGCGGGTGGCATTAGAGCAAAGCTATGATTATGGTGTGGTCGGAGTGGTAATGAACGACGCTGGGCACTACCACTACAAAGAGACTTTTCCCGGCAACGGGCGCACTCAGCCAGTGCTTCGCTTCAATATACGCGGTAGGAAGCACAGGATTATCCTTTTTATTGCCCGTGACATTTACACACCGCTGACTATCACGGAAATAGCCTACGGGTTATTGGCTAGTCGGTCAGTCGCCAAGGGGTAGTATCCAGATGCACACTTTAGAACACCATAGCGCACCACATCGCGCTTGCTGTTTCCATATTAAATATTCCTCCGTTTAAGTTTTCGCTCAACCCCCATGATGACGAGGCGTTGCCGGACACACTCGCGGGAGACAGAGCAAGCCGCGCCTATCTGTGTCGTCGAGAAGCGGGATAGCCCGAGGATGAGCATAATCGGCAAGTCGTAGGCAATAGTGGCGTTACGCGCCTTCTGGTCGCCGAGGAGTGCTTCGTAAGGTTCAGGGGCAAAAGGATCGGCTACTTCGACAGGACGCGGTTCAGGCTCCTTTACGCCGAGGGCTCGCCTTACTTCTGAAGGCGTCATTCCTATGCCGAATATGGGGAGTTCCTTCATTGTTTTTTTACATCATGGCTGTTTAGCCTTTCCGCGTTACGTCTTTCAAGTTTATTTGACTTACAGATTCCCGTTTAAGTTGACGCACAGGAGAGTGCAGGTTGAGCACCATTGTGTCCTCGTTCATATCCACGACAACGCAGATAACCACCTCTCCGCACATCGGATTCACCTCATTAGTCAAGGCACTCGCTTTAAACGCATTATATTCGCGTGCAAACAAATCCTTAACTTGGTCGGCGACGCTCTCAATGACTTCGGACTTTTTCTTGTCCATCAAGGCCATCAACTCAGTTACTTTATTAGTGTTCTCCAAATCCACGTAAGAAACCTCTTAAAAACCACAAAGAGGCGCAAGCAAAAAGAAATAGCTTGAAAAGCACGTAAGAATTTAGGTAAGAATTAAAACATGAGCAATGGGGAGACACGAATCAGGACGAAAAAATGGGGATTAGCCGTCTATCAACAGGCGTATCGATACCAAGGAAAATTGAAGCATTCAAAGACGTGGTATTATACGCAGCAGGTCTCTGGGAAAAGAGTAGCGTTCCCCCTTGGGATAATCCCTGCTTCTGCCTGCAAGCTGGCTGAAAGCATCTTCCTATTTCTTGAAGAACCGGCAAATACGGTTGAACAAGCAGTGCAAAAATTTAATCCGCGCAAGGCCGAAAGGTTTCAGCACTCAACTGATCCTAAAGCAACGCCCGCGACTATTGGCGACGTTATCGCCATGTACCTGCAAGGCTACAAGGCGTGGGATATTACTAAAAGATCCTCGATCGATAATGTTGGAAAGCTGCGATTACTGCTTCGCAGAGCCGAATCCGAAAACAAGGGCAATCGATTCGCATCCAGGCGTGGAGTCAACATTGACTATTCTCACTTTGACAAACTTCCTTTGTGCTCCCTGACGCTCAAAAGTGTGAAGGACATGCAAGCGTCCTTCTTAGCTGAAGCCGGGAATGTAGAAGAAGAGCTCCGGTCAAAGCGGAACGCTAACAGTGTGTATCAAGGCGCACGTAGCGTATTTGCAGAGCAACCGATGGAGCACTACGAGGCGCAAGGGCTGAAAGTGCCAGATCGCGCAGAATGGAAGTTTCTAGCTGGGCGACTTTTTAAGAAAACGAAACGGCGAAAGGTAATGTCCGAGAAATCCGTTGTTAAAAAGACTTTCGAGGCTCTACCTAGACTCAAGGAATCAGACCCGAACGCATACCGAGCTTTTATGGTGGCCGCTCACTGTTCGCTTCGTCGTAACGAGATGGGCTATCTTAAATGGTCATGGTTCCGCGTCTCTGACGATCGAATAGCATTAGAAATACCTGACGTTGACGGAAACTTTCGACCCAAAGGGCAAAAGGGGCGTCGAATCATTGTCGAAAGTTGGGTTTATCGTGATTTGCTGGCAATGCGTTCAAGCGAGGAAGATTATTTAGTCGAAGGCGACGAGGTAGAGCGATTGTCGATCCACAGGAAGCCTCCTGCCGTAGTAGCCCGCCTAACACCGTGGTTGAAGGCTCAGGGCGTCACAGAGCGCCTTCCTTACCACAATCTCAGAAGCTGGTGGTTCTCTGCCAAGGTGAAACTTGACGGACTACTAGCAGCATCACAGCAAGGAGGGCACGAAGACCCTAAGACAACATCAGATAGCTACGCGGACAACGAAATGCCCGACGAGCTTTTAGCTTTCTGGAGGAACGTCAAGGACTAGGACAAGGAGTAACGACGAATCTCCTAGCGATGGGGGCTTAAAATAAATCCTGTTATATCTGTATAAGGTATTGACAGCATCGAAAACTTCACGATTCTACCGCCAATGAGCAGCGATAAGAAGATCAACACTACCATTTCATTTTGCGTTACAGAGAAAGCGGCAGCGGCCATTAACGCCGAAGCAGCACGGTTACGCCGGTCAAGATCGTGGGTATGCGCTGAAGCTCTAGCGGGCAGGTTGCAACTATCTCGCAAGGCACTGAAAGGATTAAACTAGATGCGCCTTTTCCTACGAAATCCTTTTAAGTGGATGCTAGGCGTGATTTACGCCCGCAAATGGATACGCGATCACAAGCCTGTCGAGATTGGCAAGTTTGGAAACCGTGAAATCAAATTTAATTCACCTGCTCGACCAACTCGGGCATTAACCGCTACAGAATAGCACCAATTCCCAATCCAATCCAACCATAAACGAACAGGAGTATATAAGATGACAGTAAAAAATACAAAGAAACCAGCCAAAACGGAGCTTGTAATTAAGGCACCAAATATCAAAAAGGCCGCGTTTACGATTATCGGGACAGCACCATACGTCCAACTACGTTTCAGTGAAAAGGCGATGAACGCAATCGCCGCAAAGATGATGGGGGGTTCAACCTCTGGTAAAAAGAAACAACATGCGCCTCGCGACTTTGACGAAGACTTTCGCCAAGCTCAACACGTAAGCGAAGAGGGATGGGTCGGAATGCCAGCATCCGCATTTCGCGCGGCAATCGTCTCAGCTTGTCGCCTTGTGGGGTTTAAGATGACAATAGCGAAGCTTTCTGTCTTCGTTCACAACGATGGTTTAGATCGAGTTGATGCAGTTCCTTTGATTAAAATAAAGGGAACCCCCAAGCCTCTGAGGATGCACGTTCGCAATGCAAGTGGGGTTTGTGACCTTCGGGTTAGAGCGCGGTTTGATCCTTGGTCGGCAGTCGTGCCTGTTAGCTATGACGCCGACCAATTTAGTTTGCAGGACGTAACAAACCTAATGCACCGAGTAGGTTGTCAGGTCGGCATCGGAGAGGGACGCCCTGATAGTAAAGCCTCCACTGGCATGGGCTGGGGAACTTTTGAAATCTCTAACGTCAAAGGCTAATGAATGTAGTCGCATCTATAGATCATTGCAGGCAGGGCGCGGCATGGCCTGGGTTGGCAAGGCCAGGCAGGCAAGGCAAGGTGCGGCGCGGCAGGGCACGGCGCGGCGCGGCAGGCAAGGCCAGGCATGGCCAGGGTCGGCACGGCGCGGCCAGGCTGGGCAAAACACGGTGATCTGGCATATCTATAAACTGCCACCATTTTAACATGAGCAAAACTTACCAGAAAAAAGCAGCACTCCTTCGAGAGTCTATCCGAGAAATTATCGCGTTGAACGGTCATTGCACTCCAAAGTTACTACTGGAATCCGCCCGTAGTAAAGCGTCTCCAATACATTCATTTTTTGAGTGGAATCAACGTACAGCGGCAGAGGCATGGAGACTAGAGCAAGCGAGCACCTACTTACGCAAGATCACGATTCGTCTTGAATGCGGCAACAGTGAGACAGTGCTTACCCGTGAGTTTGTTCACCTGCCCTCCGAGGTAAATGGAACACGCGGAAAGTATATCACCATAGGTCAGGCTATCGAAGACGACGAGGTGATTGACAAAGTAATGGCTGCTGCCGCGAAGGATCTAAGAGTCTTCCAAGAGAGGTATGCCGTCTATCAACGACTTGCAGGCACTCGTCATGAGGTATCTAAAGCAATATACCAATTGAAAAAACAAACTAAACAGCGGACAACCGCATAACCACCAACGAAAGAAAAACACCATGTCAGACGAACTTGAAGTAATTAACGAACTGCCAGAAATGAGCGTATTAGAGCAGGTCTCCAAAGCGGAGATTGATAGCCAGATCGCAACGGCAAAGAAGTATCCACGCAATATCGCGAAAGTGCGCCAGACTGTGCTATCGCTCGCCACCATGGACGAAGAGACGGCGGCAGACTGCTTTTTCTCTCTTCCCCGAGGAGGTAAGACAATCTCTGGCGAGTCCGTGCGATTCGCTGAAATCCTCGCCGCCTCATACGGCAATGTCAAAGCGGCATGGCGTCCTATTGGATTTGATAAAAGCCGAGGTATTGTAACCTGCCAAGGCGTGTGCATCGACCTTGAAAACAATGTGAGCACTTCCCTTGAAAAGACTCGTCAAGTCCAACGCAAGCGCGGAGCAACCGGCTACGATGAGGACATGATTACAATTGCGACGAACGCATGCGGGGCAATCGCGTATCGTGACGCCGTGTTCAAAACAATCCCTAAAGCTATTGTCAAATCGCTAATGTCTCAGATCAAAGAGGCGGCGCGTGGTAAAGGCACTCTGGAACAAAAGGTGTCTCGCGTGCTAGATCGTTTAGTCGAGCTTGGCGAAGAACGTAAAATCTCAAAAACGGAAGTTCTGAAACGCGCCTTTCATGTGATCGAGGTTAAGGCCCCTGGCGACATTGACCTTGCGAACCTTGATACGCTCATCGGCATCGGCACTGCAATACGTGACGGCGAGATCCGCTTTGAGGATGCTTTGCCCGACCCAAAAGCCACTCCAAAGGTAAAGGATGACCCGTTTGTAGCGGCGGGCAAGAAAAGTAAGCCTGTGACCGAGGAAAACATTAATAGCCCCCAGAATGAAACGGCTCCTTCGTCCACGGCGAAGACCGAACCCGCTGACAAGAAAGCGGAGGTCTCGGAGAAATCCGCGAAGGAGCCTACTGGGGAAAGTTACCCCGAGGTGAACCCTGATGCGCTTGCCCACCTCATCATGGATACTGAGAGAATTGACGATGCAGCAACAACTAAGATCGCAATCAAACTGTCGATTCTCCCGAAGGACTACACGGGTAGCGTCATGGAAGCACCGCAAGAGGCCATCAATGCGATGGTCGGACGCTGGAGCGAAATCGTGAACCTTAACGCCAAGTAGGATTATGAAAACTCAAGATTATAGTCCAGCACTAGGAAACCAAACGGGCTGCATCCTCGGAGAGCCCAACGACGTGTACCACGCAAATGCCGCAGTCAGCCATAGCAAGCTCTCTGCCTTCATCGAACGTCCTGCCCTTTATAAGGGCAAGTATATCGACAAGGTGATCCCGAACGGCAACACCGCAGCCATGAAGTTAGGAAGCGCGATTCACTCCATCGTTCTTGAAGGCATTGAAGCGTTTACTTTGGAGTATGCGGTATCGCCCGACAATCTCCAATGGCGCGGAGGTGCGGCAAAAATTGACTCCTGCCATGCTCTCAACGAGTTACTGTTTGACCCGCTCTCAACGTCCGAGGTTGAACGCATTGCATCGCTAAACAAGGATGATGCTCTTGCCCGCTTTGAGGAACTACCAGGCCGCACCCTTATCTCAAAAGACGAATGGGAAATTGTAAGCCGTGCGCGTGAATCAATCTTCGCGAATGAGTTATGCCGTGAACTTATGGGAGCGGGTGTCGCTGAGGTCGTGTTTCGTTCAGAACCGACAGTTCACGGGTTTGCTGTCCAATGCCGCGCCGACTGGTTGAACGTCGATCCAGGGCTAAGCCTTCGCGCTTGCGATCTGCTGAAAGAGGACGGGCTGGATTACGAGGAAGGTATTCCCTACGGTTGCGATTTGAAGACGATTGCCAGCCTTGCGGGTTGGAATGCCGACTTCTGGAAGCGCGGTTACTACCGGGCATATCCTTTCTACGCTAAGACAATGGAGTTCGCTGTCGGTGCAAACATCGTTCAGGAATGGTTTTGGCCTATTGTGGAAAAGGAATATCCTTATTTCTCCATGGTTCGGCCACCACAGCCCGAGGTATGGGAAAAGGGTATGTCCGATATGTCAGAAGCAATGCCAAAGCTAGGCGATTGCATGAGAACAGGAGACTGGCGCGACGAGGCAGTCAAGAAGGTCACGCGCCAAGGGTTGCCCGACTGGATGCTTTCAAACCACCCGCTCCGAGTGGGCGTTCAATAGCGCTTAGAGTAGCCTCACCTCAAACGAATAATGCTTATGAAACTAAAAGAAAACATCAAACTGGCTGCGCTGTCAAAGCAGATGCGCAAAATGATTCTTTTATAGAAATATAACGCGGAAGCGATGCCATCCGAAGAATGAGGATTGGACATCCGCGACTTGTTCTCTCCGAACTACCATAAAACTATGAATGACACAGAAAACTGGCGGGAAATGATCGCCCTAGAAATGAAGTCTCACGGCGAAACGTGGGAAGATACAGCGGACTCTACGCTCACTGACGAACAGCTTGATAAGGAGTTTGATTCGGGATACGGGGGAGCCGAGGGCGACCCGTTCACTGTTTGGACTGCAACGCGGGTTTACTTCCCGATTTGCCACGATGGAGCGGAGTGGTGCGGATCGGTTTCGCGCAATCCTGACGGCCGCGCCACCGCTCACCAAGGAGGGGGCTAATCTTAGAGAGAATGAAAAGGATATACATGAATGAGCTAAAGCGAAATACACTGGATACTCCGTCTGGTTCTACGATTGTTATTGAGCGAGCAGATGAGGCTATCGCTGACTATATCTCGATCCCATACGTAACAATACGAGACAAGGAGCCGAGGTCAAAGCGGGGAGTTTCCGACTACTGCATCCGAGGGTGCAAGATGTGGCGTGACGAAGGCTACAAGCGTGTCGGGTATTGGTCATGGTGGGTGGAGATCGAATGCAACTGGCTTCACTTCGATGCGGACAAGAGCTTCGACACCCTACGAGAATGCTCAGACTACATCCGTCGATACATTTACCAGTCTAACGGTGAAGCTGACTCATGACCACCGAACTAATGACTCCAAATTCACCAGAAAGCTCCGCAGAGGCGGGCATTGATGTCCAGCGTATTGTTCGTCACTACGATTATTGGATAAGGCCATGTGAACATTGCGGACACGATGAAGGCAGAAGCACCCTGCCGAAGAAAGGGAACCACCGCTGCTGGAAATGCGGTCGAAGGGTTCAGCGTGATTTCTCCGATAGGGCGTTGAAGCCAGAATTTCAGGCGAACGTGGAGGGTGAGCATAGCGAGCCTAAGCGAGACGACTGATCAACCCGAATGGTTCTCACTCTGGGAATCTCACAACTGAAACCAAATCATAAAATGAACGAATCCAACATAGATCCAATCCGCGTGCAGCCGCACAACATCGAAGCCGAAGAAGGCCTTCTCGCGTGCTGCTTACTTGACCCGTCCGTAATTGATCTGTGCATTGAATCGCAGATAGAGCCGGGGAACTTTTACCGAACCGCGCATGAAGAAATTTATTTAGGGTTGTTGGCGATTCACGAAGCAGGACAAAGCAAGGAGGGGGAAATCGCCCTCCTTGGATGGTTACGCAAGAACGGAAAAGAGGAAGCAACCGGAGGTATTTCGGCAATTTTAGCGATACAGGACAGGGTTGAGACCTCGTTCCAAGCTCAATTTTTCGCCCAAGAAGTAGCAGAAAAGGCGATGCTACGAAAAATCATCCGAGAGTCCCGCGTTGCGATCGAGGACGCGTACGAGCAGACCGTGGACGGCGTGCAAATCACTAGCCGGCTGGCAAAACTCGTTGATCTAGCTGGAGCGGCCAGCGAGTCCGAGTGTAAGCCCGTAGCTCAAACGCTTGACGAGGCCGTCGAGCAGATCCAGCGCGAGCTAAGCGGGAAAGAGGAGATGGGGATTTGTTTTGGACTAAAAGACCTCGACGAACGGATGCAGGGACTACGCCCAGCTACGCAAACAGTTTTGGCGGCTCGACCTGGAATGGGGAAGACTTCGCTCGTGCAGTTAGCAACCGAGTGGTGCGAGCAAAATGAGAAGACTGTCCTAATCTTTTCGTTTGAGATGACAGGCTCGCAGTTTGATTATCGCTACATTTGTATGCGAGCTAGAATTGACTGTAGACGTATCCGCGAGGGCATTATATCCGCGCAGAACAGAGAAGACATCGCTAGAGTTGTCAAAGAAACGAAGGCGGCGGGAAACCGCTGGATCGTTGATGGAGAAGTTGACGTACACCAGATGCGGGCAATCGCTCGAAGGATGCACCACAAGCACGGGCTTGACCTTGTGATCGTAGATTATTTGCAAATCGCTGGTAGGACAAAAGGCATGAAAAGCGAAGAAGCGGTCAGCGAAATCTCGGCAGGCACCAAGCACATGACCAAAGAACTCAACATTCCCTCGCTCGTATTGGCTCAGATTAATCGAGAATCCGAGAAGGAGAACCGTAAACCGCGCCTGTCAGACCTGCGAGAGTCTGGAGCGATTGAGCAAAATGCCGACAACGTGATTTTTCTGCACCCTGCCGGAGACATTGACGATCCGATACTACGAGTTGAGGCGATCATTGCCAAGTGCCGCTACGGCGCAATAGGCTCCTGTTTTGTCCAATTCAACAAGCAATTTACGAGATACGAGCTTGCCGCGAGACAATCAGAGTCGGAAATGGCCGACAATGAGGCAGAACAGGCTCCTAGCGGGCCGACAGGCAGTAGGCGTGACACCAAGGGCACGAGCAGGGAATTTGACCCATACGACGCATTTAAGGCGATGCAGAGCCGACTGCCAAAGGATAGCTAAATAATTATGCGGCATTTATCGCTTGCAGTTTACCAAGTTTTGATCTATCAACGTAGAGAGGTGAGAGCAAGTGAGGGACGAACGCAGTCTCTCAACCTGACTGGTTCTCGTTTTTATTTTTAGGCGATAACGCCACGATTAAAGCAAACTGTCGAAATTATGGAAAAAGAAATACTAAATCAAGTGAACAAGGCAATCGGCGCGGCAATCGTCACTGAGCTTGTAGGATACAATAAGCCACTGAGCAAATTAACTGCCCGTGTGATTGAAGCTAATGAGGATAAGCTTTTCGGGCTAATCAACGCGGAAATGCAAACGATGCTTAATAGTGCAGATTTCGAGTCACAGCTAAGGTTAGCACTAAACGCTAAGCTAGCAAAGACTCTCATCTCGCGCATGGGTGGAGAGCTAGAGAAGAGGGTTAATGAGCTAAAAGCGGACCCAACGACAAGAGCAAAGGTCACTATCGCAATCGACAGAATTTTGAGCGAGAACAATTAGATCAACCAATAGCAAAAGGAGAAACACCATGGAAAACACAACAGTAGTAGAAGAAAGCACCGTAGTAGAATTAACCGCGACCGAGCAGATCGCCGAAATCGTAAACGCCGAGAGTGTAGAAGAAAATACCGCTCTCGCAATCACAGGCTCTTTTGAGAGTTTCATCACGCAAGCTGACGAATGGAGCGACAAAGCAAAGGCTCTAGTCGTCACCGACATTTCGCAGACCGCTGAAATGAAACAGGCCAAAGAAAGCCGCTTAGCCCTGCGCCGTATCCGCATTAAAATGGAGGAGACGCACAAGGAGCTTAAAGCAGACTCCCTTAGTCGTGGACGTGCTCTGGATGGCGTCAAGCGATTCATTAAGAGTAAGATCGAACCACTGGAATCTCACCTGAAGGAGCAGGAGGAATTTGCCGACCGCTACCTTGAGGAAATGCGCCAAAAGAAGATTGTAGAGCGCACTCAATCACTTGCCAACGAGACCGACATGGATTCGTCTATGCTGAACCTCGGTGCGATGACTGATGAGCAGTTTGCCACAACCTTGCAGCAAGGTAAGGATGCGCGTGAAGGTCGCATTAAAAGGGAGCAGGAAGCTGAGGCCGACCGGCTGGCAGCGATTCAGGCTGAAAAGGACAAGCGCGAGGCGATCGAGAAGGAGAACGTGCGCTTGAAAGCTGAAGCTGACGAAAAGGAGCGTATCGCAGAAGCTGACCGGATTGAACGCGAAAAGAAGGAAGCAGATGCGGAAGCCAAACGCGAAAAGGCTGAGAAAGACCGTTTGAAAATTGAAGCTGACGCTAAAGCGGAAGCCGATAAGAAGCACCGGGTCGTGCTATCGCGTCAAATCGCCATGCGTGAAGTTGACGACATTACGAATTACGAAGAATTGGCAGCAATGTCTGTCGAGGATTTCGACGCTCGACTCCAATTCGCGAAGGAAGCAGCAGAGCGTGCAATCAAAGAACGTGAAGCAGAGAGTAAGCGAAGGATGGAAGAGTTTGACCGTAAGCAAGCCGAGTTTGACGCCGCTGATAAGGTTCGCCGCGATAAGGAGGCCAAAGATAAGACAGACCTAGAAGCCAAACTCAAAGATGAAGCAGACGCGAAGGCGAAGCTTCAAAAAGAGTTGGCCGATCATGATGCAGCAATCGCCGCTAATAAAAAAGCGGAAGATGAGCGCAGTGCCGCCTCGATAAGCGACGCCGCTGAACACACGGCAAGTATGGTCATTGAAACCGCTCAGACATGGGCAGAGCGTCACCCGCGCACTAAGGACGGCCAGGCGCGGTTCATTCAATCCGTTATCTCTAAGCTCACTGTTTAAACCCTCCTGTTTATGACGATGCTGACGAAATGATAGAAGCACACCGATAACATGGAATACAAATTCATATCTCCCCTTGCAGTCTATCTTCCGCGTGTGACTAAGAAGGATCGTAAAATGATCCTGAATAAGAACAACGAGCGGAACTGGCACTACATTGTAAATAACCAAGTAAAGGTCGCTTATAAGCAAGCAATGGAGGCTCAGTTGAAGCCAGCAACGCTTTTAACACAGGTGATGGTAACATTGACCTACTGGAAGCCTACTAAGCGCAGGTCAGACAGATCAAACGTTCTCTGCATTCACGAGAAAATGTTCATGGATGCGTTCGTTGAAGCTGGGTGGATAGAAGACGACAATGATGAGATTGTGCTTTGGACGCATTACCAAGGAGGCGAACTCGACAAGGATAACCCGAGAGTCGAAATCACCGTAACCGAATTACCACCACACAGAAGCCCCGAAAATCAAGGCTCTCTGTCCATTTAATAAAAAAACACACCTACATGGCAAAGAAACCAAAACTATCCGGCAGCACCCTCGCAGTAATGCGCAAACGAGATCCAAAGAAGCGCATCAAACACTGGAAGTTTGTTTGGCCGATCCTAAAAACAGGAGTCTGCTACTGGAACGACCTACCTACTGGACTGGGAGACTACAAAGGATGAGCGAATCATTTGAAACCACCGTGCGTCAAGTCGCTGGCGATTTTGCTAAGCAATACGCTCTCCCGCGTCACATCGTAGAGGAAGAACTGTGGCATAAGCTGAAGGCTCATGCTGACCCGTTTAACGAAGTGCTTCCGCGCAAGCTCAACATGCGTGTTGATCTTACTATGCCGGGAGGCGCAACCGTCCTTATCGAAAATAGCGAAGGAGGCCAGAAATACACCGAACGGTTTGATAGCGTAATTAGCGAAGAGAGAAGTGGCGGTGGGCTGACGAAACGAATGAGAATTGACCTTTTCTTGGAAGCGACCGACTAGGCCGATTCCGCAATAATAACATCAACGAAAGTAATATAATGAGTCCGGACAATATAAAACCAAAAGAATGCGTTCCAGAACGTCAATCCCATGTCGCCAGTCAACTGGAGCGTGCAGCGCAAATACAAAAACGGGGCTATGAACTTCTCGGTGAACTCACTGAATGTCTCCACGGGTTATCAATCAGAATCAGCAGTGTGTTGCGGCAAGAACCGGAAATAGGAGGATCAGGAGGAAAAGGGCCCGTTGCTACAGAAATAGATGAGGAAACCCTCGTTGATTTAGCAGAAGAACTTCGGGAGATACATTCTCAATCACTAGAACAAAACGCGCAAATACAAGACACTATCTCCTATGTTCGAGGCTTAACGGAGCGGGTCGAACTGTAGCCCAACTTTGCTGCCCCGTATTCCGTTGCTTGGCCAGCGCGGTAAACCGCTAAGGCTCCGAGAGAATCGGTGTAAAATCTACGGCGGGGCGGCAATTCACTTTTCTTAATATAAAATTACAATGACCCTATCTGAACTACTCAAAATCGCTAAGCCTCTTGGGATGACCGAGGGCAACTTCTACAAGTGCCTTGACGGGCGCAAGACTCAGACTAGGCGCGTCATCACACCTGCTCCTAATAACATGGAGGTTAAAGGATGAGCCCAGGAAGAAAAACAAACCAATGCGTTGCCGTGGTAAACGAATGGTACGAGGCTGAGTGCGCCCTTAAGGACTCGCCTGTAATTAACATTCGCCAATACGAACGAACGCACGGACTCAAAGCAGGTCAGCTACACTACTACCGAGCCAACCGAAACCGAAGGAAGGTCAGCGCAGTCAATCTGATTCATACAGCAAAAGGAAGGGACACCGCACTATGAACTATTTAAGCGTATGCAGCGGCATTCTCTGAAAGCATTGACGGTCAGATGGCTTTGCCGCTCGTGCCATCACCAGTGGCACAAGAAAAACAAAGCTATAAAAATAAAACAAATAATCTAATGACATGGCACACACAAAACTCAGAACCTACCATCTCTTCGCTGGTGCCGGGGGTGGTATCCTTGCCGATATTTTGCTTGGACACATACCTGTCGGAGCTTGCGAAATCGAGCAATACCCTCGCGACGTCCTACTCGCCAGACAGCGAGACGGCATCTTCCCAATCTTCCCAATCTGGGACGACATCTGCACACTCGACGGCAAGCCTTGGCGCGGACTTGTTGACGTCGTCTGCGGTGGATTTCCCTGCCAAGACATTAGCGCCGCAGGGAAAGGCGAGGGTATTGGCGGAGAGCGAAGCGGTCTATGGGGTGAGATGGCACGCGTCATTCGCGAAATGCGACCCCGATACGCATTTGTGGAAAACTCCCCAATGCTCACTTCTCGGGGACTTGGAACCGTTCTCGGAGACTTGGCCGCGATGGGGTATGATGCAAAATGGTGTGTGCTCGGAGCGTGTGACGCCGGAGCACCTCACAAGCGAGATCGAATCTGGATACTCGCTACCGACCCCCACCAAAATGGATGCGACTCTCGGGACACTAGGGAAAGCGGGTGCGAAAGGGAAGCACTCGGTTCAACTCTCCCATTTAGCAAACTCGGGTGCGCTGATTTACGAGAATCCGCACGAAGTCCAAGATCTCCTACGATCGCAGGGGTTACTCAGCAAGGCGGAGCGAAAAGAAATAAACTTGCCACTCTCGCGCCCCGAATCAATGAAGCCTCGGCAAGTTCCGACTCGCAAGGGCGATCAGATGCGATGGGAAACGAGCGAAGAATATTGGAGTCGCCAAGACCCGCCAGCGAAAAACAACCCAGCTCAGAACTTTCCGACGCCTTACGGCCTGAGTGCGAATCAAGGGCAGGGCGGCGGGGAGTTCGAGAAGGCGATTCGCCACTGGCCGACGCCAACAGTAGCCGAGGCGACGAAGATTCCAGCGACCGCAAACTACGGGCAGATCGGGTTGAACAATCATCCGCTGATTCGCGGGTTACCGACCAGACCGAAGGGCGAGAAGTCACGGGATGGTGGGACATCGACCCCGCAGAAAGTTCCGACTCCTCAAGCGAGGGATTGGAAAGGCAGGAGCGGCAGGAGTATAAAGGGGACGGAGACGGACGTTCCGAATTATGCATTCCAGAAGGAAGGAAAGGGCCAGCTAAACCCCTCGTGGGTCGAGTGGCTAATGGGGTGGCCAATATCTTGGACGGCAATGAAACACCTTTCGCTGGAAGAGTTCCGCGCGTGGCTACGGGCGTCACGGATAGAGTGAGCCGACTTAAAGCCATTGGAAACGGGCAAGTTCCGCAGTGTGCAGCCTTGGCATGGCGTATTTTAACCCAATCATCAGCACCTTCAAATAAATGAGCACGCACCACAGCGCACTAAACAAGATTTACGAAGAGTTCGGGGTGACTCGGCAAATCATTCGAGGTAAATCCCGAAAAGCCGACTTGGTGGACATTCGCAAGATCGTTACCTTTGTCCTCACCAATTCTTTCGGAATGCGACCCGCTGGCGTGGCAGCTTTGTTGTCGCGAGACCGAACTCTTGTGTATCACTATATCAAAGATTTTGAGAACACGCTCAAAACTGACCATAGCCTATCAACTAAATATAGACGCGCCCTTCACGCTATTGGAGAATAAAGATCATGCAAAAATTAGAAATCGTTTACATCGCGGGGCCTATTACGAGTTCCGACCAGCCTGCAAATAACCGTGCCGCCTTCGCGGGAGCCGAGGAAATGCTTGAACTGGCTTACCACGTTATCAACCCGTGGCGAAACTACGGAGGCGACAGCGACAATGCTAGGTATGCGAGTCAGCCCACTTACATGCGTCTAAGCTTCCACCAGCTTCTTTGCTGCGACAAGATTTACATGCTGCCCGGGTGGAAGCGGTCGGTAAACTGCAAGACGGAACTGGCCGTCGCGAAGTGCCTTGAGTTGGAAGTCATCTATGCCGAGGATGCGGAACGATGAGCAGCATAGCCCCAGAAAATAACACGCGCCGTAAAGGTCGAGTTTCCGACTCTTGGATCACCCCAGAGTGGTTGATTAAGCGATTGGGCGAATTTGACCTTGATCCTTGCGCTTGCGATCCGCAGCCGTGGAGAACTGCCGCCGAAATGACTTACGAAGCAGGAAACGGACTAGGCTTCACCTGGGAGGGGTTTGTTTACTGCAACCCCCCTTGCGGCAAGCAACTCGGGACTTGGCTCGAACGCATGGCCGAACATGACAACGGAATAGCTTTAGTCTTCGCAAGAACTGATACCAAAGCATTCCATGACCATGTATGGCCGAACGCTTCAGCAATGCTGTTTTTACGCGGAAGACTGACCTTCGCACGACCCGATGGTACCTACGCCGAGTACAACTGCGGTGGCCCTTCTGTTTTAATCGGATACGGGCACAAGGCATTTTTGAGGCTACTCGAACTCATCGATATAGGGAGGCTTATTCAGCTATGATTACCAACGAGCAGATAATCCAGTCAGGAGGCCGTCTCTACCTCGCAGAATGGGTTGAGTCAGAAAACGGGCACCCTCTAATCCTAAGAGCGCACAGCGAACACGGCGAGTTAATCGACTGCGAAGAGCATCCCGGCATCAAGGCAGCGCTACTCCAAATACTTAATTTAACACCTGCGGGAAAATAAACCCGCGATCAAACCCAACAAAATAACAATCAACCAAGGAAAAAACCATGAAAGACTCATTCAAAGAAATCGAACCCGCTCGCTACGTCGATCCAAACGTCGCGGAACTCAACTCAAAAGAAGGGGATTGTCACGGCGCATTCTCTTTTAGCACTGGAGGAGCGAATACTATCGTTTCAGTCCTAGTCGATACCAAGCGAGGTTGGGAGCACGTCAGCGTATCAGGACACAGGCGAATCAAGCAGGGTAGCAAAGTCCGGACAGTGCCCTATACCCCAACCTGGGAGGAAATGCAGGGCATCAAGGATCTCTTTTTCAAAAAGTCCGAGACAGTGTTCCAGTTTCACCCCGACGAATCGCAGAGTGCATCAGCGCATGACGGCACGCTGCACCTGTGGCGCCCTGTCGATCAGGCCATCCCCCTACCGCCTCAAGAGCTTGTCTCCTACACAGACACCCATTTTGATCCAGTGGAGACAGATCAGCCGATTGCAACTGATTGTGTTGACTCCGCCGATGTTGTTCCGTTCGATCAGTAACAGAGGCCCCGAAAAGCCTGTAAATCAAAGATGAATTCAATAATCACAACTTTTGACCCACTTTTGGAGGAATACGCGGCTTTGCGCGAATTTTCGGTTCCTTCGATTGTGGGTCATTTTTTTGTATTATGAGCCAGTACCTAAATTTACCCCTGCGGTTCTTTAATTCTGATCGCTATCTTGGTAGCGAGCCTACCGTGCGGTCGTCTTGTGTTTCACTGCATGTTTACTGCGTAGGGCAAGAAAACGGTGGTCGAGTGGTTGGCGTGAGGTTGTGGACAGACCGCAAGTGCCAGCAAGTTATCGGCATTACGCGATCAGAAATTGACATGGACTCCGAGCTATGGGAATGGGAGGGTGACGACCTCATCTTACCGGACTATAACCATAAACAAGAACAACTTGCAGAAGTTGCGAGAAGGAACGGAAGTCGAGGCGGGAGACTCCCAAATAAGTTTAAACAACCCCAGCAGGGAACCCATGAGGGAACCCACCCCGATAACCCACCTAAACCCCAGCAAGAACCCAGTGGGCTAGCTAAGGTAAAGAAAGGTAAGGTAATTAAAGGTAAGGTAATTAAAGGTAAGGTAATTAAACCTGTACGTATACCCGCATCTGGCGATGCGGAGAAGGTTTACATCACAAAGTTGAAAAAGAAGCTGACAGGGAAGCGACTGGCGGCATTTGAGGTTTTCTGGAAATGCTTTGCTTACCCGAAAGGAAAAGCTGACGCCGCCGACTCATGGCTTAGCATCCCCGAACTCACCAATGCGCTTGTTTCGAGGATATGCAAAGCCGCTGAGCAAGTCGCAATCGAACGGCCTAAGCTCATGGCGGAAGGACAAACGCCAAAATACGCGCAAGGCTGGATAACAGCCCGACGATGGGAAGACGAAGCGATCGACGTTTCAAAGCCCTCCTACAGCCACGCCCCATCCGATCCACCCAACTGGCAGCGACTACGCGACGAGGTATGCGACGACCTCGAAGCCCAAGGCGTCCCCGGCGAGAAATTAGCCAGCACCCGCACGGAAACGCGCTATCAGAGCCTGAAGAGTTCAATACGCGACGACATCAACGCTAAAACGAAGGGAACTTCATCTAACTCAAAACTCACCGATGCCGAAGGTAGCGGCAAATAATATGACAGACCAAAATAAATCAACGGAGTCCACGACTGCCAAACAACCCGCGATCTCGGCATTGGGTGCAGTGCTTGGTTATCAGTGGGCTCACGGGTGTGAAGAATACTACGAGACGGGCTGGCGCGGATATTACAACAGCAAGGAGGCCGCAATCGAGGCGGGTCGAAGATGGCATGAGGATGACTTCTTGGTTTCGCAATTCCGACCTGACCTCGATGACGAATGCGAACTTGTATGCTTCGGAGAGGAGTTTAAGATTCCGCATTCTATTTCTGATAACTCACAATAAACCAAACAGAAAACTAATATAATGAAGACGATAAACACAGTGACAACGCCAGTAATGGTATCGAGTGAAACGGGCGCAATCGCTATGGTGAAACGGGCGCGAAACTCAGCAGAAACTCTATACGGAATAAATGATGACTTCATGTTCCAGTATGAGATTAAAGCAATCTCCCCAACATTCGTAATTAAGGTGACGGCTTCGCTAGGTCAAATTGGCGAGGCAGTAGCAATGCTGTATCGGTAGAACATAGAAGAGAGTGGATGCGAGTCCACTGATACCAAATAAACAAAATCGGGTGAACTCGCATTCACTCGTAGAACGCTAAGGACAACCATGAATGAAGTGAGGAACGAACGTAATGAATTGGCGGATCCGCTTGGTTCAGCCCCGGTGCTGGATGCCTGCTGCGGGTCTCGAATGTTTTGGTTCGACCGCCAAGATGATCGCGCGGTTTTTGCTGACAAGCGAAGGGAAACGCACGAACTCAAAGACAAGTCCAGCAAAGGCGGTCGCCGGACGCTGACAGTCAATCCCGACGTGCTGGCCGACTTCACCGCTCTGCCGTGGCCTGACGGAAGTTTCGCGATGGTCGTATTCGATCCGCCGCACTTGCTACGTGCGGGCGAGAAAGGATGGCAGGCTAAGAAATACGGAAAGCTACCGACAGACTGGAAGGACATGATACGTGCTGGATTCTCGGAGTGCTTCCGGGTGCTAAAAAACGAAGGGACGCTGATTTTTAAATGGAACGAGCACGAAATCCCTGTGAGCGAGATTTTAAAATTAACGCCTGAGCGGCCGCTGATCGGTCAACGCTGCGGCAAAACTGCGAAAACCCATTGGCTGGTTTTTATGAAGCTGAACGTCTGTCTATCCCACGGGGACGGCGGCGCAACTCCGCCACCAGAAAAATCATGATAACTACCCCTAAACTCCGAGAAGAGAGCGAGTCCCCGTTGGGATCAGACTCTTGTTACACCTCTTCGTGTGGCCGGGTGACGTTGTATCACGGGGACTCTCTGACCATTGCTCCGCTACTGGAAAGCGTGGACGCGGTGATCTCCGATCCGCCTTACGGCATGGACTGGGATACCAATCTGCAACGGTTCACCGGCGGGGAATCCGGCCACCGTTCAGCTAACTCTGGACGGGGGCGGGACTACGGAAAAGGAATCGTGGGAGACGACAAACCGTTCGACCCCGCACCGTGGCTGACCTATCCGAAATGTGTCCTGTGGGGAATGCACCACTTCGCGGAACGCCTGCCAGTCGGAACCGTATTGACGTGGATCAAGCGCCATGATGAAGCCTTTGGATCGTTCCTGAGCGACGCCGAGCTTGCATGGATGAAGGGAGGCCACGGCGTCTATTGCAAACGTGACCTCTCGCTCAATGGCGAGACGATGACACGAATCCACCCGACGCAAAAGCCAGTGCCTCTCATGGCCTGGTGCATGGACAAGGCAAAAGTGCCGGAAGGGGCCACGGTGCTCGATCCATATATGGGCAGCGGCTCTACGATCATCGCAGCCATCCGCACTGGACGCCGCGCAATCGGGATCGAACTGGACGCCGCGCACTACGAAGCCGCCAAGGCTCGAATCACCAACGAACTCGCTCAAGGGGATCTTTTTCTTGGGTGTAACAAATAGGACTGCCGCGAGGTCTGCCGAGTTGAGCAGATCCGTCTGGTTCTAATTACGAAAACACTAAGACTATGATAATACTCAAATTGCTAAAAATACTGTTAATCCTGCCGCTGGCCTTCGTCGAATTGTTGACGCTGGCGATGTGTTGGATTCTCGCGATACCGTCGCCCAAAACTGCCGAAAGGCTGATGAAGTGGGCGTGTCGGACGCTACCTAATCGCGATTGGTATTTTAATTAGAACCCCCGCGCTGAGGCGCG